>Ga0310345_10000270_pt1 | contig 92028 bp, 85 predicted proteins | sample HC15DNA20500_MG_FD_204667 | JGI IMG/M metagenome (GOLD analysis project Ga0310345, IMG submission 204667) | Marine microbial communities from station ALOHA, North Pacific Subtropical Gyre - HC15-DNA-20-500_MG | ecosystem: Environmental > Aquatic > Marine > Oceanic | place: Pacific Ocean: North... | reverse complement strand
CGCCGAAGTGATCACGTTCCGCCGAAACCAGCGATCAGCATCCGCCCGAAACAGGTGATCACGTTCCCCCGAAATCGCTGATCACGCGCCCCGAAATACGCAAGATGACCTCCCGGCCTTCATGTTCAGGGCGTTTCTCGACGCCGGTGTAACCCGCGTCGGCACCGACCATGTTCTCATCGCCGTGCAGCAGCTTATCGACCTGGGTGACATCGGCCACGTTGGCCGCCGTGCCCACCACGCTGTGCACCAAGCCCGACTCATCATCGACACCGATGTGCGCCTTCAGTCGGGTAAAGCAGGAGTGTTACCACTCCTGCCTCCCCTAAGAACCGTACTTGAGAGTCACCCCTCATACGGCTCAAGCCTTCCAGCAGCCTGAGTGAGACCGGGCTACCTGACAATGCGCTCTTCGGCGCTCAAGGTAAGACGTCCATGCCGGATCGAACGGGTTCGCTGCACTGCATATTTTGATATGCCGAACAATCGAAACACTGGCTGCGGCAAAAAGCCAAGCGGGTTGACTCATGCCACGTACTTTTTCCTTGCTGGCGAAAATCCAGTGCCGTTGACCCACTACACGAAAGTATCGTTGTTTTACCCAATGGGCACTTTTCATGGCATGCCGGCGGACAGCCCAGCGCCATAACACTCGCCAAATCTGATGGTCGATCCACGCGAAACGCTTGGCAGCGACAACATGACGATGATACATGGCCCACCCCCGGATTACCGGGTTCAGGACCTGAATCAGGTTTGCTTGCATCGCCGCCTTGTTTCCGTTTGTGATTTCCCGGACCTTATCCAGAAGCGCTTTCACACTCTTGCGAGCCGGAGTGATGAGTAGCTTGCCAGCGTACTTACGTACGTTCTGGCCCAGAAAATCGAAGCCTTGCGAGATATGCGTGATGTGAGTCTTTTCATCAGAGAGTTCCAAGCCTCGCTCTTTCAGGAATGCCTCAATTGCAGGTCGAACCTGACTTTGCAGGATAGCCTTCGAAGTTCCCGTGATGATGAAGTCATCGGCATATCTTACGACGTGTATCTTGAATGGCTGTCGCTTTCGGTTCGTCGAAGCCACGCTTGTGTGGACAACATGTTCCAGCCCATCCAACGTCCAATTCGCAAGTATCGGGGAGATGATTCCCCCTTGCGGGGTTCCTGCCTCCGTTGCGAACAAGGCTCCCTGATCGACATACCCGGCTCGAAGCCACTTACGCAGAACCGCTTTATCCATGGGTACGTTGGCGAGCAGCCAATCGTGGCTGATATTGTCAAAACAGCCTCGAATGTCGCCCTCAAGTACCCATTGCGCCGAACTGCGTTTCGCCAGTGCATTGAAGCAATGTGCGATTGCATCGGCCGTGGATCGCTGCGGCCGAAATCCATACGAATTTGGATCCGCACGCGTTTCTGCAACCGGCTCAAGTGCCAGTTTCCACAGTGCCTGCATTGCGCGATCCCGCATCGTTGGAATTCCCAGCGGGCGCTTCTTGCCATTGCTTTTGGGTATGTAGATACGTCTCAGCGGTTGAGGGCAATAGCCCCGATGCTGTAACGCTTTCACTCCCTTCGATTTGGCCACAGGGGTTGACCAGATCTTGCCATCAACTCCCGGTGTTCTCTTGCCTCTATTCTCCGTCACTCGCTTAACGGCCAACATCTTGCCGCGGTACGAGCGAGTCAGCAGCCGCTGCAAGGCTTGCACCTTGCCCCATCTGCCTTCTCGTGTTGCCTTGGCGATACGTACCTGGAGTCGTTTCACTTGCGATTCGATTTGGCACCAGGATAGGGGCCAGACCGACTCGAAGTTCGAAGATGCACCAGTGCCCGCCGGTGCTTGTGCATGGGATGTGAGCACTACCATCTGCTTTCCTCCGTACAACGATTGATCAGGTTGTTTCGCCATGGAAGACCTTGTGGAAGTCTGCTCGCTTTCGCGCCAGATGATCTTTCAACCTGTATTCGCCCCATTACAGGGCGACCTTCGCTTTTTCCACATTCCTTTACCCGCAGCACCAACAGCTTGCTTTACAGCTCACCTGCCGAAACCGGCAGCGCTACGGGCTTACCCTGTTCCACATGGATTTCCGAACGGGTCGGGCTCCTCGATTTCGCCGGCGGCACCACATCCACGAGGGGGTATCGGTAAGACCCCCTGCCTGTCCGCTTACCTTTTGGTTCAAGCCTGTCAGCATCTTTGGCTTGGCTATTTTGACGACGTTTATATGAGGTTCACGTGTGTTAGCCGTACCCGTTCATCCCTAGCACCTCTCCGCCTTGATGCTGGCAGATTCAGTCTGGCCTCACGGTTCGACCTACCGAAAATCGGCGGTTACATTGTCCCCAGGGCTTCAGACCCAGCTGTTACCGGCCGCGCCTGTCTGGGTAGGGAACGAGTGGTGGAACAATCGGTTCCGTCGGGCGTTAACCTGCGGAACAGAAACCCATGCGACTTTCAGGTCGCACTGCCGAAGTGGTGAGTCGGCCACAGGAACTGCCCCCGTAGCCGCTCGCAGAACCGTACGTGACACTCTCGCGTCATACGGCTCCCGTTATCCAACCTGTTGCTCGGTTACTTGCCAGTGATAAAACAGTCGAGGGGCAGCCGTCTGCACCGTGTCCAACCATTGAGATATGCGCCGCTTGCGCCCGTGAAGTATTTTGTACTTACGACCGGCCCAACGCTTGAGTGCGCTATCGATATGTCGAAAGATGCCAAGCATGGCCGTCCGATAGAACGCGCCATAATACTGCCACCAACCTTGTATCACTGGGTTGTAAAGCCGAGCCACAGCAGCCAGCGTCACGTGAGTTTGGCGGTTGACCCGCCACTCGCGCACTGCTCGCCGCATCCGCTTCAACGCTTGCGCACTGACTCCCGGCAGGAAGCTGGTGAAAAGGTTGTTCTGTTGGCCGATTGCCTTCCTGGGTCTAAAAGTGAAACCAAGGAAGGTAAAGCTCACATGCGGATACTCCGCGCGTCGATTGCTGTCCTTGCAGTACACGATTTTCGATTTCTCGGGATGCATCGTGAGACCACAAACTGCTAGACGTGAAGCGATTGAACGCATCACGTGTTCTGCCTGCCTCTCGCTACGACAATGCACTACCGCATCATCGGCGTACCGGGCAAAAGGACAGTTTGGGCTGTTTCGTTGCATCCAAGCGTCAAAGGTGTAATGCATGAACAGATTCATCAGCATGGGACTGATCACGCCGCCTTGCGGGGTGCCACGTTCGCGTTGAATGCGAACGCCATCTGCTGCCTCGAACGGAGCAACCAGCCATCGTTCGATGTACAGCAGTATCCAGTCCTCTTTGATATGGGTTCGCACCGCTTTCATCAGCAGTTCATGATCAATGTGATCAAAAGCCGCCTTGATATCAAACTCCACCACCCAGTCGTATCGCCAGCAGCGCTCGCGTGTGATCGCTATGGCCTGTTTGGCTGAACGCCCTGGTCGGTATCCATATGAGTCCGGATGGAAAAGCGCATCCAGCTTCGGCTCGATGAGGAGTTTGACTACAGTTTGTGCGATACGGTCGCTGACCGTAGGCACTCCCAGCCTGCGTATACCCCCCGATGCCTTCGGTATCTCAACAACCTTGACCGGCGGCGGGAAATAAGACCCCGACGACATTCGATTCCATAGCTTGTAAAGATTCTTCGGCAGGTTCCGCTCAAAATCGGCAATGGTCTCATCGTCGATTCCAGCAGCTCCCCGGTTGGTTCTGACCTGCTGATAGGCCTCCCATATCACGCGCTATGTTGTAAGGTTTGTTCGAACTCACGCCACTCATCCCCTGAGGTTGACAGCGTTCGTTGACAGGATAACGCCTCCCCTTCGCTCCGCCTTCATTACAAAGGCTTCATCACTACTACAGGAGGCTCCGCCCCTCATTCCAGCATTGGTATTCTTCCTCATGGTTTTAGCCATTTGTCATTTTCCTTTGCATCTGGAACAAGGTTCTCACGTTCCGTACCCAAGCCTGTATGGAGATCATGCCGCCTTTACACCGGCTGCCACTGGGGCCGTAAGCAGGTAACGCCCCAACTCGTCCTGAAGCCAGTACTCAACCTCAGTTTCGACAGCACTTTAGGGAATAACGATGCGTCATCGGACGGTTTGCTTTCGCTCATCTTCTCCATACTCACCTGCCATCATCATGGGATGACTTTTCCTCGGTTGCTCACCACCGCACCTTTTGGATGCAGCAGCACCGGGTGGTTTGAAGCCTGCTCCTGCAAGCCGACTTCGGAAGGCCTACTTCCATCTTCGGTACAGCATCACAGGTCATACGACCTGTGTTCGTGACACACAGTACTGGTTACCCTTCTTGGTCTGATGCATTTCCGGGTCGCGCTTACCGTCCTTGTTCTTGGTCGAACTCGGCGCATTGATCAGCGTGGCATCGACGATCGTGCCTTGGCGCAGCGACAGCCCTCGGTCGCCCAGATAGCCATTGATGACAGCCAAGATGCCGGCGGCTAGTTCGTGCTTCTCCAGCAAACGACGGAAGTTGAGGATGGTGGTTTCATCGGGGATACGCTCCAAGCTCAGCCCCGCGAACTGGCGCAAGATGGTGGTCTCGTACAGCGCCTCTTCCATCGCTGGATCGCTGTAACCGAACCAGTTTTGCATCAGGTGCACGCGCAGCATCGCCATCAGCGGATAGGCCGGACGACCGCCTTCACCCTTGGGATAATGCGGCTCGATCAAGGCAATCAAACCCTTCCACGGCACCACCCGATCCATCTCGATCAGGAACAACTCTTTGCGGGTTTGTTTGCGCTTACCGGCGTACTCGGCGTCAGCGAAGGTCATCTGCTTCATGGGGAAACTCAGCGGGTGGAATCCGGGTATTTTGCCAAAATCTGGAAGTCTTCTTCAGATGGTATGGACGCCTCCCCCCGGCAGCGGGCCGACCGCCGCACTGTGCACGACAAGCGGATCTCGCGGCCCCGATATACAAGTGTCAAAGTAACGCGTGTGAACAGCAAGAACACCTCTAACAGGAGGATCCACCATGAAACAGAGTGTGATTGGTATGGACATCGCCAAGAAGGTTTTCCAACTGCATACCGTCGATCAGCGCTCCGGAAAAATCGAACGTTTCAAGCTGCGGCGTGAAGAGGTTTTGGCGTTTTTCGCCGAGCGTCAGCCCTACTTGGTAGCGATGGAGGCTTGTGGCAGTGCGCACTGGTGGGCGCGCCAGCTTCAGCAGTTGGGGCATGAGGTGCGCTTACTGGCTCCTCGCTCGGTACGCCCATTCGTACTCAGGAACAAGACCGATGCGGCTGATGCCCAAGCGATATGGACAGCAGTGCAGCAGCCCGACGCCCACCAAGTCGCAATCAAACAAGCTGATCAGCAGGCCATCCTCTCGCTGCACCGCATCCGCGCTCAACTGCTGAAATTTCGCATTATGCAAAGCAATGCATTGCGCGGCTTGTTCTATGAGTTCGGGATTGTGTTGCCGGAAGGCTACACCCCGCTGACCAAGGCGGTGCCTAACGCCTTCGTCGATGCGGAAAATCAAGTACCCCATGTGCTGTTGGAAAGTCTGCGCGAGCAGTGGGCACGGGTAATCCGGCTGGACGAAGAAATCCAAGCGATTGAACTCCGTTTGAAACACTGCATGCGTGAGCGTCTCGATTGTCAAAAAATTGCAGAAATCCCCGGAGTAGGCTTGTTGACGGCCACAGCCGCAGTTGCCTCGCTGGGCGATGCCAAAACCTTTCGCTCCGGTCGGCAGTTTGCCGCTTGGGTGGGACTGGTTCCTCGACAGACAGGCACAGGTGGTCGAGTTCGGCAACTGGGGCTGAGCAAGCGCGGTGACACCTATCTGCGAACACTGTTTATGCATGGTGCCCGCTCAATCATTGCCAGGGGGCAGAAGTCTGAGTGGGTTGAGCGCTTGCTTGCCAGGCGACCGTATAACGTGGTGGTGGCCGCAGTTGCCAATAAACTCGCGAGAACCGTTTGGGCTGTGCTGGTCAAAGGCTCCCGATATCGCGCAGAACTCTTTACGGCATGCCCTGTAGGGCATTGAAAAAGCTTATAGACAAAAGGCTTCACAAGGAGCGCACGCGGTAGATACGTGATGGCGAAATAGGTCAGACCGTGACGAGGTAAACCTGGTAGGGAATATGAGCTATGGGCACACCATCAGCTCGATTTTCAGATGAGGGCCTCGTCAGCGGATTCCATCAGGGCCAGTAGGCTTGTCGGCCTGCACAAACAGGCCGGATATAAGACTGCTCCTACCTATACGTCAGCATGACTACCCCATTGAGCTTCGGGAGGCGTCCATATAAGTTTCCCTAAGCTACATGAGGACGACTCGCCCACAGCGCAAAGCACCTGTGTTCGCGCTATTGGCTGTCCCGTGCGTTGTGGTGCTGACCGTCGATGACGAGTCGAACCTACTGTATGGACACTGCGCGCGGCAGCCTTTCATGCGTGCCAGCTACGTGCCCAAGGTTGGACGCGGATCGAAGCGTGCGCAGGGTTTTTCGTGAAAGTATAAAATCCAATCAACTTTATCAGAAGAAAATATATGATCGTAAGAAACTTTGAATACTTGCTTGCTTTGCACCGTGAAGGCCATTTTGGCAACGCGGCCAAAAGCTGCAATGTTTCTCAGCCGACACTCTCCGCGGGCATTAAGCAATTGGAGGAAGACATGGGTGTCGAGATCGTGCGTCATGGCCGACGCTATGACGGCCTCACTTCTGAAGGGATGCGCGTACTGTCTTGGGCTCAGCAGATGTATGACGACTGCAAAGGGCTGGAGCGAGAACTCTCCGCACTACGGCGAGGTATAGAGGGGCAATTCCGGCTAGGGATACTCCCAGGAACTGCCGGTGTAGCGCCCACATTAAGCATCGCCCTTGCTGAAAAAACACCCTTACTTCAACAATCAGTTCTGGTTTCCGGCGCTTCTTCCCTGCTACAGGCGATTCGAGAAAACAATTTGGATATCGCACTCATGCATTTGGAGGATATCCCAGGGGAAGACTTCGATACTCACCTTCTGTACCGTGAACGCATTTTCCTTTTTCACGCCGCGAGAACACAGCAACCCCGAAGCACAACGTGGGACCATGTTCTCAATAGACAACTCTGCGTGCTGAACTCGGCAGTACCTGAACCCATTCAAGATAGGCTGATGCAATGTACCGCGCAGACTATTCGCACTGATTCAATTGACGTGCTATCGGCACACGTGGCGACAGGAAAATATTCGGCAGTTCTTCCGCAATCTCTCGCCGGCCAACTCGCGCACATTCCAAATCTCCACGCAATCGCAATCAATGGACCAATGTCGCACTCAAATGTCGGATTCGTTGCTGGGAAAAATGCGTTCGAGGCACCGTCATCGCGTGCATTGCTCGAAATGGTGCACACCCCCGAACTCGCCACCACTCTTCAATCCGTTATATCGATCCATCGTCGGTTCCAGCCCAAAGCAGACTCATCTCAAAGCCCCCTGAAATAGCGAGTCTTGAAGAGCAACTCTGTATTGCTTCAACCAGGCGAAGATTGCAGGCATGCCGTGTGCGCCGCTAACAGGCGCCACGTGCTGAGCAACCCATCGAAGGCCACTAGGTCCAGGGGCAACTCGGGGGGGCAGGAGTACCTGCTGCATGCGGCCTCCTCATGTCTCGCTGGGTCGAGCTGACTGTTCCTAGATCAAGCTAGGAGGCGCGATGTAGCGATGATCGTTGCCCTCTCCCGGCTAGGAGACGAGCACGGCTCGACGATCCCGCGTAGATAGATCGTGCCTATCTGCACATAGATTATTCCAGTTTGACCACTTCTGAGCTTGATCCGATGCTGTCAAGACCGCAGAAGGAGACGCGGCCAACGGCTAGGCAATACCACGATCGTTCTTCTTGACAGCGGTAAATTTCGTTTCCCACTTCGATTTAGAAGATGGAAACATTAACGCACAGAGGTGACGAAATGACTCCGACCGGTAACCGAATCGTGACTTTCGAGAAGCCCTTGGAAATGAAGGTCAACACCTTCAAATTTCCAGAGCTGATAACCCCTCAAGGGAAAAGCGCACCCCATGGCGCTATCCTCAAAATAGTTACCACAAATATCTGTGGCAGCGACCTTCACATTTATCGCGGTTCGTTTGCTGTTCCCAAGGGAATGACCATGGGCCATGAAATGACCGGCGAAGTGATCGAAGTGGGATCAGACGTCGAAGTCGTGAAGAAGGGCGACATCGTTTCCGTTCCCTTCAATGTGGGGTGTGGGCGTTGCTACAACTGCAAGCATATGCGCTCCGATGTATGCGAGAACACCAACCCCGAAATCGACTGCGGAGCCTACGGGTTCAACCTCGGTGGCTGGACGGGGGGGCAAGGTGATTATCTCTTCGTACCGTATGCGGATTTCAATCTCCTTCGCTTCTCTGACAAGGATGCCGCCATGGAAAAAATCCGCGACCTGACCCTTCTCTCTGACGTATTACCCACAGCTTTCCATGGGTTCGCTGGCCCAGACTGGCCAGCCGCGCCGGCCTACGTCGTCGGCGAAAACATCCTGATCTTCGGTGCCGGGCCGGTCGGCAGAGCGGGTGCCGCCTGCGCCAGACTTCTGGGTGCAGGCGCCATCATCGTTGCCGATTACATTCAAGAGCGGCTGGACCTTCTCAAGCCACACGGCGTGGAAACCATCAACCTTTCCGACGGCGTGCCGATCGAGGAGCATCTCGAACGCATTACCGGGCACAGGGAGGTGGATCGCGTCATCGACTATGTTGGTGTGGACTGCCGCGGGTTTGGCGCGGAGGCTGACAAGATCGTGGAGAGCGCTGTTACCAACGCAATGCTCAAATATGTCCGCTTCGGCGGAATGACCAGTACGGTCGGTGTGTACTGCGCAAACCCGATCTCGAAAGACCCGAAAGCCAAGAAAGGCCATATGGATCTGGAATGGTCCAACGCCTGGATCAAGTCGCCGCGAATGTCGGCTGGTCAATCTCCGACGGCCAACTACAACCACGCGTTAATGCGGGCGATACTGAACGATCGCATGCCTTACCTTTCGCCGATGATGAACACTAAGTTCATCAAGCTCGAAGACGCGCCCGCCGCGTACAAAGAGTTCGACGCGGGTTCTGCATACAAGTACGTCATCGACCCGCATGGTTCAGTGCGGCATTAAGCATCCGGCGCGGGCTAAGCATCAGGATGTCTCACACTTTCTGGTGAGAGGCATTCTGGTCCCGCCAGTCTCCGGGCAGCAACTGGAGCCGGCGAATATTTTCGCCGGCATTTGCCGTCTGCCCCAGGGTACTTGCCTTGGCTCGGACCAGGAGCAGAGCCTCAGCAATCCGCAGGTGATGATCAACCGCAAGCGTGTTCAAGCGCTTGGTTCGCAATCGGCCAAGGGTCAGACGGGGACGATGCACGGCATCCATTGACGTGCGTGGCTGGAGATAGCCTTCGTCTGATCCTTATCACCCCACGGACTTGATCAGGCTCGCCTGGTGTTGTGCCTGCCTCGGGCCATCGCACGGTCAACCCAGCCCTGGCTCATTCAGCCAGAAGTTTCCAATGATGTGGCCGAACTCGCCGCCGCCAGAATGGCAGTCACTTCTATAGGGAGATAGCACAGTGTTGGATAAGTCGGAACGGGAGGGTGGCCTATGGAGCTGCGCCATCTTCGCTGCTTCGTAGTTCTTGCTGAGGAGCTACATTTCACGCGGGCGGCTGAGCGCCTGCATATCGAACAACCACCGCTATCACGAGCCATCAAGGAACTTGAGGACGAGTTGGGCGTAGTGCTCTTCGACCGAAACCGACGAGGAACAGTTCTAACGGCGGCGGGCGCGGTCTTCTTGCAAGATGTTCGCCGTCTATTCACAGTGCTGGAACAGGCTCGTGAAAATGCCAAGGCTGTGGCATCGGGCTTGCGCGGTAGCCTGCGCATCGCTGTATCAGATGGGGCTATCGATCCACGGCTGTCGGCATTTCTGGCTCGTTGCCGCGCCGAGGAGCCGGAGATCGAAATACGCTTGTCAGAAGTGCTTCTGGCAGAGCAAGTGCGTGGCTTGCGTTCGGGCGACTTCATGATCGGGTTCGCGCACACGGGCGATGTCGGCGACGGTATCGCTGCCGAACCAATCTGGCACGACCCGCTGGTGATTGCGGTGCCAGCTCGTCACTCATTGCTCACCTACAAGGAGGTGCCACTTCAAGAACTTCAAGGCCATCCACTTGTCCTGTGCGACCCGCAGGTATGCGAGGGCTATTGCCGCGAACTCAAGCGGCTGCTCAACACGTTGGAGCACAAGCTGAATGTTGTCGAGGAAGTGTCCTCGCTGGACATGATGCTCACGTTGGTCGGCGCCGGCTACGGCATCGGCTTCATGACGGCGACCAAGATTCCCATCTCCCAACGGCCGGATGTGGTGATCCGCCCCTTGGCGATGGATTCTGCCGTGATCACCACCTACCTGCTTCGGCCCGACGGCGGCAATTTATCGGCTTCGGTGGAGCGATTTATCGTTCGCCTTCGCGACTCTTCGGACGGTTGACGGAGCCTGGCAGGCTAGACACTCAGGGATCAGTGTCGGCACGCAGATTGCGTTCGGTCGCCGTCATCAGGTCAGCCGCGCTTATTCCAAGTGCCGTAGAAATTTTCAGTATGAGCGGAAGCGTGGGCACGTGCTCACCACGCTCGATCTTACCCATGTGAGAACGCGAAATGCTTGCCCGAGATGCGAACTCGTCTTGCGCGACTCCTTGAGCGACGCGCGCAGCGCGCACGGCCTGTCCGAAGGCTAACGCCGACTCGGATTCATACGTCGATGTGCCAGAAGGACGGCCTGGCTGAATTGTTGATTTCTGCATTAGCAGAAGCGTCAAACAATCTGCCACAATTAACCACGTTAAAGATAACGACGTTAAACTTCACTCTTTCCTGCAACGCTGGTTTGCCTTTCTGGACAGATCGCTTATTGGGGGCCCTCATGCATGACGCCACCAGCCAGTTTTCCCATTTCAGGCTTGCTATCGCGCCCGGAGTGCCATCCTCTTGCCTCACAACGCTTCTTGCCCTACAGCGCGCGGAGGAACCAGAAGTCACCATCACGTTCTTTGAGACCTCAGCCGATGATCTGTTGACGGGCCTTGAGGAAGGCCGCTACGACGCTGGAATGACGCTTCGGAACGCTGGTGCTCCGGCCGTGAAAAGCCAACCGCTCTGGGTGGAGAACGTGGCTGTTGCAGTGCCGCTGGGGTCCCCCTTAGTTGCCCAGGCGAAGATCACGCTTGCCGAGCTTCTGGACTATCCGGTGTTTCGCTGGCCGGCGGAGGCTTGCCTACTGCTGGATCAGCGACTGTCCTTTCTTCCGTTGAGCCAGCAGAGCATTCAGCACGTGACTTCGTTCGAGATGATGGCGCTTTGGGTGACCGCTGGCTACGGAGTGGGGCTCTCCGCGCAATCGCGCATTGAGCGTGCCCATGCGTGGGGGATCACTATGCGACCGCTTTCAGACGGCCCCTACGAGATCGTGACATATCTGCAGCGGCCCCACGGACGAGCCAATGTTGTTTCTGAGCGGTTCGAGCACAGGGCAATGTTGGTTGCCAGGGACAGGGCGGCTTGCTCGAATACCCCATAGCCCGCTCTCGCCGAGGCTGCGTGCGGGTAATTGCAGCGGCACGCGCCTGTTAGCGCGCCAGTGATAGCGCTTCCATCTCTGGCAATATGATGAATTAACATGGTCTTTGGAGGCACGAATGGTTGGAAGTGGTTGGGATCGAGTACCAATTGACTCGCAAAGCATCGATGCGCCGCTGTCGCGCGCGGCGGTGTTTCTCACGTTGACAGTCGCCGAGGGCCACGAGGCCCTTCAGGCGGTCGCCGGCGTCTTGGACGGGCTGGACGACCTGATCAAAACGGTGGGCTTCCGCGATCTCAACGGCCGGCTGTCGTGCATCACTGCACTGGGATCGGCGCTATGGGACCGTTTCCAGACCGGGAAGCGCCCGAAGGAACTACGGCCCTTCGTGCCCATCGAGGGTGCCAAGCACACCGCGCCTGCCACGCCCGGCGACCTGTTCTTTCACATCCGTGCCGAACGCGAGGACCTCTGTTTTGAATTCGAGCGCCTGCTGCTGGACCAACTGGGCAGCAGCGTGACGGTGGCCGACGAGGTGGTCGGTTTTCGCTACTTCGACTCCCGCGACCTGCTTGGCTTTGTCGATGGCACGGCCAACCCGACCGGGCACGACATCGGCGCCTCGACGCTGGTCGGCAGTGAAGATCAGGCGTTCGCCGGCGGCAGCTACTTGGTGGTGCAGAAGTATCTGCACCAAATGCAGCCGTGGGCTCGGCTCGCCAAGGACGAGCAAGAGCGGATCATCGGCCGGGAGATCGTCAGCAATGTCGAATTGCCCGACGCGACGAGCGGCCAGAAATCGCACAAGACCCTCGCCACGATCGTGGACGACGACGGCACCGAGCACGACATCCTGCGCGACAACATGCCCTTCGGCCGCCCCGGCCAGGGCGAATATGGCACCTACTTCATCGGCTACTCCAGGCATCTGTGGGTGACGCAGAAGATGCTGGAGCGCATGTTCCTCGGCGATCCGCCAGGCATGCACGACCGCCTGCTCGATTTCTCGACGGCGCACACCGGCGCCGTGTTCTTCGCTCCCGCACCGCGCACGCTGAGCGAACTCGTGGAGGCGGTGCAAGCGTAATGCAGGGGCCGCAAGGCCCCTGCAAGGTTTGAGAGCCCTATGCTCCGTCTAGAACTACTGCGCTATCCACCAGCCGACGAACGCTTTGCCGCACATCCTCGGGGATGGGGTACGGGGCAATGGCCTCGGGCATATCCGCATAGTGCTGGTAGTCGCCCATGATGACCTGGATGATCGCCGGCACGTTGGTCGGCGTGACCGCATCAATGGCCGCGCGGTCCCCCAGGTCAGGGTGCGGCTGGGTCAGCATGCGGTACAGATCCCACGAATCCGCGTGCGGGCACTGGTTCATGAGCACCTGGGCCAGCTTGTGCTTGAGCGGCACCAGTTGCCAATCGGGAACACGCTGCCCCCGATTGCCCAAACTGATGGACAGCAACTTGCCCGCTTTCAGTTCGCGGTTGATCTGGTCCTTGGACTTTCCGGCCAGCTTGCCGAACAGCGGGACCGGCAAGCTGCTTGGAGACTCGTAGATGGTCAGCATTTCCTCGCGCTCGCGCTGGATCGCGGACACTTCCGGCTCTGGGGCATGCGTCGGAGGCGGCGGTACCTGAGACAGCCGCTGGAACGTGATGCCGCCGTTGCTCGGGGTTACGACAATAGGCGTGGCCACGACGGGCGGGACGCCGGGAGGAGTGGGCTCGGCCATCGCGAGGGTCGCATCCACCGCTTCCTCCACTTCTGCCATCGCCGGCACCCCGTCGATACGGATGGTCAGATGCGCGCTCGCGGCTTCCACTTCGCCCTGTTCGAGCAGGTCGAGCCGATCGGCCCAGTCCTGCATCATCCGACGGCGCGGCTCAACGTACTTGGCGTGGTTGTAGGACGAACTCACCTTGTTGGGGTCGGAATGGGAAAGCTGCGCGTCCACCCAAATCTTCGGGTAGCCAATCTCGTTGAGCGCCGTCGAGATAGTGCCGCGGATGCCGTGGCCGGTCAGGCGCCCCTCATAGCCCATGAGCTGCACGGCCTTGTTGAGGGTGTTCTCGCTGATGCGCTTCTTGAGTTCGCTGCGGTGTGACAGCAAGTACTTCTGCGCCGGCCGCATCACCCCCAGGAGATAGCGCACGATCTCGATGGCCTGCAGGGATAGCGGCACGATATAGGGGGGCACATCCTGCGGCCGCTTCCCTGCCTTGCGCATTTCATCCTGGAGCTGCTTGACGATCTGCGGTGGGATGATCCACAAGCCCCTGTCGAGGTCGAACTGTTCGGGTTCGGCCAATCGCAGTTCGCCGGTGCGCACCCCGGTCAGGAACAGCAGCCGGACGCCAAGCTGGGTCTGCCAGCCACGGGGGTTGTAGAGCCGGAGCTTCTGGAGGAACTCGGGCATCTCGGGCAGGTGCAGGTAGGGATTGTGGGCTACGGGGGGCTTGGGCTCTGCCACCACGTCCAGGTCGGCGGCCGGGTTGACTTCCAACCCCTCGGCAATGACCAGGGCATAGCGGAACAACTGGTTGAACCAGGTGCGGACCTTCTCGGCGGTGGTGAACGCCTTGCGTTTCTCGATCGCCGCCAAGACGCCCAGGAGTTGGGGGCGGCGAATGTCGTAGATCGACATTCTTCCCAGGGTGGGCAACACGTCCTTGTTGAAGATGCGCAGGATCTGCGACAGCGTGCTTTGACGGCCTTCCTTGAGTTCCTTGCGGCGATGCTCGACCCAGGCATCGAAGACGGTCTTGAAGGTGTATTCGCCCGCCAGCTTGGCCGCGTGCCGTTTCTGGTCGCGCTCGACCTGAGGATCGATCCCCCTGGCGAGCAGGGCCTGGGCCTTGTCTCGCTCGATCCGGGCCTCGCGCAGGCTGAGAGCAGGATAGCCGCCCAGGCACAGGCGCTTTTGCTTGCCCAGCCAGTAGTAGCGGAATTGCCATGACTTGCCGCCTGCGGCTGAGACCATCAGGCCCAGGCAGTCGTTGTCGGAGAGGGTGTAGCGTTTTCCGGTGGTCTTCGCCTGCCGGACGGTCAGATCAGAGAGCGCCATTTCGAGACTCCTAAGTAATGACTTAGGCCCTATGCTCGTCATGGTCCCCGCTCAGCCCCAGCAACTATCCGGTAGCCGACCCACCCGTATTCTTGTGCCTTATTTGGTCACTCAAAAACGGTAGCTGTGGGTGGATTTCCGTGGCACTCGCTGGAATGAAAAAAGGAGCCGAAGCTCCTTTTTTCAATGACCTACAGACCCCAGTAGAAGTCTGTGGATCAAAATTTGGAGCGGGAGACGAGTCTCGAACTCGCGACCTCAACCTTGGCAAGGTTGCGCTCTACCAACTGAGCTACTCCCGCAGGGCCCTGCATCTTACCGAAAAGCAGACTATCGCGCAACTTCTTTTAAACGCGCAGCTTTATGCTGCCATTTCGCGCTATGTACCGCTTATCTTGCTGCTTTCGTTTGCGTCGTCAGCAGCGAGAACGAGATTATTGCAAAGGACGATCCGGCTCGTCAACAACTTTTTGCAGCAAATCTCACTTTTGTGTCCGAGCCCCGCTGATAACCTCGCTGCGCTCGCGAATCTGCGGCCAGGCGAGCTTCATGTAATAGAACATCGACCACAACGTGAGCACGGCTGCCAGGTAGATCATCCAGCCGCCAAGCAGCGATGCGTCCACACCGAACAGAGCGTCGTTGAATAACAGCAACGGGATCGCGATCATCTGCACCGTGGTCTTGAGCTTGCCAAGGAAATTCACCGCCACGCTCTTCGAAGCCCCGATCTGGGCCATCCATTCGCGCAGTGCCGAAATCGTGATCTCACGCCCGATGATGACCAGCGCGATCAGGTCGGCCACCCGCCCCAGCGCGAGCAACGACAGCAATGCGGCTGTCACCATGAGCTTGTCGGCCACCGGATCGAGGAACGCGCCGAAGGCCGAGGTCTGATTCCAGCGCCGCGCCAGAAAACCATCGAGCCAGTCCGTCACTGCCGCGATGACGAAGAACGATGCCGCGGTGACGTTCTTGGTGTGCATCGGCAACCAGGCCTCGGGCAGGTAATAAACCCCGACGACCAGCGGGATCATGGCCACGCGAAGCCAGGTCAGCAGAATGGGAATGTTAAGTGGCATGGGCGGTGCTAGGGCAGTGTGTTCCCGGGCAGACAAGGCTGGATTGCGATGTCGATTGCCGCGATTGTCGCCGATTTCGGACCCGACACGTAGTTTCGGGCCGAAAACCGCCCAATTCATGGGCGCGCGAGGCTCAGTGCAACTGTCGGTAGATCTCCTCGGCCAGGGTGCGCGAAATGCCTTCAACGCTGGCCAGTTCGTCGATGCTGGCCGCCATCACGCCCCGCAAACCTCCGAAGCGTGTCAACAGCTTCTGCCGGCGGCGCGCCCCCACACCTTCGATTTCCTCGAGCCGCGAAGTGGTACGCGCCTTGGCCCGGCGCGCGCGCATACCCGTAATCGCGAACCGGTGCGCCTCGTCCCGGATCTGCGCGACCAGCATCAGCGCCGCGCTGCCTTGCCCCAGTTCCAGCGACGGCCGGCCGTCGGCAAACACCAGCGTCTCGAGACCTACCTTGCGTCCTTCGCCCTTGGCCACGCCAACCAGCAGGCCAATATCGAGACCGAGTTCCTCGAACACCTGCCGCGCGACCTCGACCTGCCCTTTGCCACCGTCGATCAGCACCACGCGGGGCATACGGGGCACGCCGTCGCCGCCATCGCCAGCCGGATCGCCACCCGCCTCCTGCAACTGCTCGACGAGCTTCTGGTACCGGCGCGTCAACACCTGGCGCATCGCAGCGTAATCATCGCCCGGCGTGATATCGGCGATGTTGTAGCGTCGGTACTCGCTGTTCTGCATCTCGTGATGATGGAACACTACGCACGATGCCTGCGTGGCCTCGCCAGCGGTGTGACTGATATCGAAACACTCGATGCGCAATGTCGCCAGATCCTCCAGGTCGAGGCCAATGGTTTCGGCCAGCGCGCGCGTGCGCGCCTCCTGGCTGCCCTGCTCTGCCAGCCGACGAGCCAGCGCCAAGCCCGCACCCTGCGCGGCCATCTCCAGCCATGTCTTGCGCTGGCCCTGAGGCTGGCGCACCAGCGTGATCTTCCGGCCCGCCTGCATCGACAGCGCCTCGACCAAGGCGGAATCGGCCGGTCGATGACTCACCACCACGATGGGCGGCGGTGCCTGATCCAGATAGTGCTGCACCATGAAAGCGGACAGCACGCGAGCGGCGATGCGGTCGATGGGCAACGGATCCGTATCGGCAGCCGCTCCTTCATGCGCGCTACCGTCTGCCTCGTCTCCCTCCTCCACGATCATCGCCGCCTCGTCGACGTGGGCCGGGAAGTACGCCTTGTCGCCGAGATGACGACCACCGCGCACCATTGCCAGGTTCACGCAGGCACGCCCACCCTGCACCGCCACGGCCAGGATGTCGATGTCGCGCGCCTGGCCGACTTCCTCCACGGCCTGCCGCTTGAGCACGGTCGACAGCGCGGCGATCTGGTCCCGAACCGCCGCAGCCTGCTCGAACTCCAGTTGCACCGCATGGGCTTCCATCTTGGATTGCAGACCCTCAAGCACCTCGGTCTCTCGCCCCTGCAGGAAGCGCGCCGCGTTCGACACGTCCCGCGCGTAGTCATCCTCGCTGATCGCGCCGACGCACGGCCCGGTGCAGCGGTGGATCTGATGCAGCAGGCACGGCCGCGTGCGATTGTTGAAAACCGTGTCCTCGCAGGTTCGCAACTGAAAGACCTTCTGCAGGATCTGCATGCTCTCGCGCACGGCGTGCGCGCTCGGGAACGGCCCGAAATACTGGTGCTTGCGATCGGTGGCGCCACGGTAGTACGCCATGCGCGGGAACTTGTGCCCGGTCAGTTTGAGGAATGGATAGGACTTGTCGTCGCGAAACAGAATGTTGTAACGCGGCGCCAGGGCCTTGATGAGGTTGTTCTCAAGCAGCAGCGCCTCCGCCTCCGTCCGCACCACCGTGGTGTCGATGCGGGCGATCTTGGCGACCATCATCGCAATGCGCGGCGACAACTGCGTCTTGTTGAAATAGCTCGAGACCCGCTTCTTCAGGTCGCGCGCCTTGCCGACATAGAGGATGTTGCCGTCGGCATCGAAGTAGCGATAGACACCAGGCAACCCCGGCATACGCGCCAGGATCGGGCGCGGGTCGAACGCCGGCGCGCCGGACGATTCCGGGGCATCGGATTCGGGCGGCGTTGTCTCGGTGGGAAGGACGGGTTCCTGCTCGGGCATCGGGGACGGAAAGTGTGTGACGTAACGCGCCAACGTGGGGCGCTCGCTCTAGAATCGCAAGTTTAGAGCAATTCTCCCGCCGGACTTTCCGCAGGCGGGCACCGTCATCGTCATGCCAATCCGTTCCTGGGACATCTTTTGCACCGTCATCGACAACTTTGGCGACATTGGCGTCTGCTGGCGACTGGCACGCCAACTGGCGCAGGAACACGGTCATGCGGTGCGACTGTGGGTCGATGACCTGGCCAGCTTTTCCCGACTGGCACCCGAGATTGACGTGACGGCCACCCGCCAGCGGCTGGCCGGCGTGGACGTGCACACCTGGGATCCAAAGCCGGAGGCACCGTTCGAGCCCGTCACGCCGCACGACGTGGTGATCGAGGCCTTTGCCTGCCATCTGCCCGAGCCGTTGCAGGCCGCCATGGCCGCGGTCGATCGCAAACCCGTCTGGATCAATCTTGAATACCTGAGCGCCGAGGCCTGGGTGAGCGAACATCATGCGATGGCCTCGCCCCACTCCCGGCTGCCACTGACCAAGTACTTCTTCTTCCCGGGATTTGCACACGGCACCGGAGGCCTCTTGCGCGAATCCATGCTCGGCGCATCACGCGCGGCATTCCTGGACAGCCCGGCCGCGCAAGCCACGCTTTGGCACCGTTTGGGCGTGCAGCCGATCGCAGGCGCCCTGCGGACGAGCCTGTTCGCTTATTCGAACCCGGCCTTGCCTGCGCTACTCGAACAATGGCGCGACGGCACGACGCCGGTCCAATGCCTTGTGCCACAAGGATTGGCCGCCACGCAGGCGGGCGGGTGGCTCGGCGCGCCGCTACAGCCGGGTGAATCGCACCAGCGCGGCAATCTGACCATGCAATGCATCCCGTTCGTGCGCCAGGAACACTACGATGAACTGCTGTGGGCCTGCGACATCAACTTCGTGCGCGGCGAGGATTCATGCGTGCGGGCGCACTGGGCCGCCAAGCCAATGATCTGGCACATCTACCCCCAGGATGACCACGCGCACCGCGAGAAGCTCGACGCCTGGCTCGGCCGGTTCTCACGCTCCGGCGTGGTGCCCGAGGCTTCCGCCGCGCTGACGAATTTCACGCACGCGTGGAATGGCTACGGCCATGCACCGGATTGGGCGGCGTTACAGGCACAATTACCCGCCCTCACTTCCGGTATGGACCGCTGGCAGCGGCAGTTGCAGCACTTGGGAGATCTGGCGGCGAATCTCGTGGCCTTCTGCGAAAATCGGGTAAAATAGCCGGTTGATTTTTATGGCGAGCCAAGTTCAAAGGCCCAAGAACAGCAAACGCCGGCTGCGCCCTTCGCCATACCGATTTCCGGGCACCTACAACGATCCCGGACCATTTTTTTCAGGAAAACAGTTCAGATGAAAATCGCACAGGAACTCCGCGTCGGCAACGTGTTCATGATTGGTTCCGACCCGATGGTGGTTCAGAAGGCCGAGTACAACAAGTCAGGTCGTAACGCCGCTGTCGTCAAGATGAAGTACAAGAACCTGCTGACGGAAGCCCCGGGCGAATCCGTCTTCAAGGCCGACGACAAGTTCGAAGTCGTGGTGCTGGAGCGCCGCGAGTGCACGTACTCGTACTTCGCCGACCCGATGTACGTGTTCATGGACACCGAGTACAACCAGTACGAAGTCGAGAAGGACAGCATGGGCGACTCGCTGAACTACCTCGAAGACGGCATGGTGGTGGAAGTGGTGTTCTACAACGACAAGGCCATCTCGGTCGAAATGCCGACGACGCTGGTTCGCGAGATCATCTACACGGAACCGGCCGTCAAGGGCGACACCTCGTCGGGCAAGGTGCTCAAGGGCGCCAAGATCAACACCGGCTTCGAACTGCAAGTGCCGCTGTTCTGCAACATCGGTGACAAGATCGAAATCGACACGCGTACCGGCGAATACCGCAGCCGCGCCAACTAAGATCTCTTAGGGCATACGCAAAAAAGGGCAGCTTCGGCTGCCCTTTTTTCTTTCTACCGATCCATTCTTGCGGATTCATGTCTGGGTGGCGTCGATCCACCACCCGGCGGCCTGAGTCGCTCAAGCGATCAGATCGTGTTCCTTCAGCAGGCGCAGCGCGGCACGGTATTCGCCATCTTGCTGCAACTTGTTCCAGTCCAGCGGCTTGCGGCGACCGAACAGCTTGCGGATGCGCCGCTGCGAGGCCTTGCCGATCGACACATCGAGTTCATTCAACAACTGGTCCGCGCGATCCGGGTGGTTGCAGATCAACACCATGTCGCAACCCGCCTCGAGCGCGGCGCGCGCGGCCTGGGTAACGGTACCGGCCACGCTCGCGCCCTCCATGCTGAGGTCGTCACTGAAAATCACGCCCTCAAAACCAAGCTGGGTGCGCAGGATGTCCTGCAGCCAGTAGCGCGAGAAGCCCGCCGGGTTCGGATCGACCTTCGGGTAGATCACGTGGGCAGGCATCACCGACGCCAGCGCCGGGCCCATCCAGTCATAAGGGCGGGCATCCTGGGACAGGATTTCATCAAGACCGCGCTCGTCCACCGGAATGGCCACATGCGAATCGGCTTCGACATAGCCATGCCCCGGGAAGTGCTTGCCGCAGTTCGCCATGCCGGCCAGCAGCAGTCCGTGCGTCAGATGGTTGGCCAGCATGGTCACCACACGAGGATCGGCATGGAACGCACGATCGCCAATGACACCACTGCGGCCATAGTCGAGGTCAAGCACCGGGGTGAAGCTCAGGTCGATGTCGCAGGCACGCAGTTCGGCCGCCAGCACGTAGCCGCAAGCCATCGCCACCTTGGTGGCAGTCAGCACGTCACGGTCCCACAGCGCCCCGAGCCGGGACATCGCCGGCAAGTGCGTGAAGCCATCGGTCTTGGCGCGCTGCACGCGGCCGCCTTCATGGTCGATGCAGATGAGCGCATCGTCACGAACTTCACGAATGGCCCGCGTCAGCGCCACGAGTTGCGCACGCGATTCGAAGTTGCGCGCAAACAGGATCACACCACCCGTCAGCGGGTGGGCAATGCGACGCGCATCCTCGGCGGTGAGTTCCTTGCCCACGACGTCGAGCACTACCGGGCCCGGCCGCTTGCCGGAGACTTTCTTGTTCATATCGAATATCGAATTCAGTTCGAAGCGGGTTCGGATTGCGGGGCCGCCAGTTGACCACCCCGCTCGGCGATCGCGAACGCGACCGCATATTCATGTTCGTCACTGACACTGACACGGACGACCAGGCCGCGTTCCCGCAACCATTCCGCCAGTTCACCAGTGCAATGCGGCGCGGGCTCGCCTGATGGCTGGTTCAGCAACTCCATCGCGCGCCACGTCATCGGCCAGCGCATCCCCAGGCCGATGGCCTTCGAGAATGCCTCCTTGGCCGCGAAACGCGTGCACAGGAATGCCAGGCCGCGTTTTTCCGAGCGTGCCTTGCGCGCAAGATAGATCTTCATCTCGCGCGGCCCGAGAATCTTCTCGACAAAGCGACCACGCGTGCGCTCCATCACGCCGCGTACGCGATCAATCTGGATGATGTCGGTGCCGACGCCGTAGATCACGCGGGCTGACCCGGAACCGGGTAACGGGTACCGAGGCGCGCCGCCACCATAATGGCCTTCATCTCGCGCACGGCGTTCTGCCACCCGGCAAACACCGCGTGTGCAACGATCGCGTGACCAATGTTGAGCTCCTTGATCCCCGGCAGCGCGGCGATCGGCTGGACGTTGGTGTAGTGCAGGCCGTGGCCGGCGTTGACGATCAGACCATGCTTCTGCCCCGCTTCCACGCCCGCCGCCACACGGCGGAACTCGACTGCCTGTTCCTCCGCCGTATGCGCATCAGCATAGCGGCCGGTATGGATCTCGATCACCGGCGCCTTGCACGCGGCAGCGGCGGCAATCTGGTCAGGGTCAGCATCAATGAACAGCGATACACGGATACCCGCGTCGGCCAGTTGCCGGCATGCGGCGCTGACCTGCTCGAAATGGCCCGCTACGTCGAGTCCGCCTTCGGTAGTGACTTCCTCGCGCTTCTCAGGCACCAGGCAGACGTCCTGGGGCTTGATCTCGCACGCAATGTCGAGCATCTCGGAAGTGATCGCGCATTCCAGATTCATGCGCGTGGCCAGCTTCGGGCGCAGCGCGCGCACGTCGGCGTCGCGGATATGGCGACGGTCCTCGCGCAGATGCAGCGTGATCAGGTCGGCGCCGGCCTCCTCGGCCTGCAGCGCTGCCTGAATCGGATCGGGATACACCGTGCCGCGCGCGTTGCGCAGCGTGGCCACGTGGTCGATATTGACCCCGAGGTCGATGACACCGGGGTTCGCGTGGAAAATCATGCCGGCTTCTCTCAGGAGAATTGGGATATTAAAGGTACTGCAGATCGATCAGGATCTGGCGCGTCTTCAGCGGCGCACCCTGCAAATAATAATGCAGCAGGAACCGCATCAGTGCGCGGCTTTGCGAAACGGTCTGCGCGCGCGAGTAATCATCCTGCGCCATATCCAGCAGCGTCTGTCCCGACACCACGGGCCAGCTCGACGGATCTGACGCATGCGCGCGCCGCACCCCGCGCTCGGGCTGGTAGACGTAATCGAGCCCTGGCTGCACGCGTTCGCCCGATCGGAGGCACTGATCAAACGCTACCGCAAACCCAGTCTCCTGCAGCAACACCCGCTCGAAGCTGCGCAATACGAAGCTGGCCGGCTCGCCATGCGACAGGCGCGTCAGCGTCGCCATGTAGTGGCGGAACAGGGCCGGATGCGCGTCCTCGCGCGGGCAGAAACGCAGCAGCAGTTCGTTCAGGTAGAAGCCGGAAAGCAGTGCGTCGCCGGCAAGCGGCAGCATGCCGCCCACGTACTCCGCCTTGGTCAGCGTCTTGACCTCGCCGCGGCCGGTCCAGGACAGGGCGACCGGATGAAAATGCTGCAGCACCGCGCGCAGTGCGGAATGCGGCCGCTTGGCCCCTTTCGCAACCATGGCCACGCGACCGTGATCGCGCGTGAAGACGTCGAGAACCAGACTGGTTTCGCGATAAGGATGCGCATGAAGCACGAAGCCCGCCTCATTGGTGACGCGCAGTTCCGAGCGAGCCGGAACGATACGCATCGCGCGATCCATCATTTCGCGGCCGGCCGCCACCGAGGGGCTGACCGCCGCGTTCATGGCAGGTACCGCGCCAGACCCCAGCAGCTCCGCGGCTTCCTCGGCAATCGGGTCAGCGCTGCGCGCACGCGGCGCAGCAGCGCGGCGCACGTCAGGCATCTTGCTCACTCGTAGCCGTAGGCGCGCAGTCCGGCTTCGTTATCGGCCCAGCCGCTCTTGACCTTGATCCACATCTCCAGGTAGACCTTGCCATCGAACAGCTTCTCCATATCCAGGCGTGCCTCGGTGGAGATCTGCTTGAGCTTGGCGCCCTTGTTGCCGATGATCATAGCCTTGTGCGCGTCGCGTTCGACCAGGATCGTCGCGAAAATCCTGCGCAGGCGCCCTTCGGTCTCGAATTTGTCGATCACGACGGTGCTGGTGTAAGGCAGTTCGTCGCCGGTCCAGCGGAACACCTTTTCGCGGATGATCTCGGACGCCAGGAAGCGCTCGCTGCGATCGGTCATTGCATCGACGTCGTACATCGGCTCGCCTTCCGGCAGATACGGCCGGATGATCGCCAACAGACGCTGGATATGATCGCGCGTCTTGGCCGACATCGGCACCACCTCCCGGAACGGGAAGCGCTGCCCCATCTGCTCAAGGAACGGCATCATGACTTCGCTGCGACCCTCGCCGATTCGATCGAGCTTGTTGCAGACCAGCAGCACCGGAACGTTCTTGGGGAGCAGCGACAGCACCTTCTCGTCATCGGGACCGAAATAGCCGGCTTCGACGACAAACAGCACGATATCGACCGACGACAGCGTCGACGTCACGGCGCGGTTCAGGGAGCGGTTCAGCGCACTAGCGTGGCGAGTCTGGAAACCAGGTGTATCCGCGAACACATACTGGGTGTCATCGGTCGTCTGGATACCGACGATACGATGCCGCGTGGTCTGTGCCTTGCGTGACGTGATGCTGATCTTCTGGCCGACCAGCGCGTTCATCAGCGTGGACTTGCCAACATTCGGACGGCCAACGATGGCCACTGTGCCGCAGCGAAATGCCACGGCACCTGAGGGTTCCGCCGCATCTTGCTGCGGAGGGAGAGAATCGGTCATTCCTTCAACCTGAGAGACAACTGGGGATCGGGCGGCACCGGCTGCTTGCGCGTCTTGCCCGTACGTTCGGCACGGCTGCGCTTGAGCAACTGCGGCACGAGCTTCTGGACTTCGTCGAGCGCGAGCTTGGCCGCTGCCTGCTCAGCGGCGCGACGCGATGCGCCGGTACCGAACACGCGCACCTCCAGTTTAGGCACGATGCATTCGACTTCAAATTGCTGGCTGTGCGCCGCACCGTGCGTGGCGATGACGTTGTATTGCGGCAGGGCAATCTTGTGGCCCTGCAGATACTCCTGGAGCAGCGTCTTGGCGTCCTTGCCCAGCGTGCGCGGGTCCACCTGCTCCAGGATCGGGATATACAGCTTGCGGATCAACGCGCGTGCCGCGTCGAACCCCGCATCGAGAAACACGGCACCAACGATAGCCTCGAGCGCATCGGCAAGAATGGAGGGGCGGCGGAAACCGCCGCTCTTCAACTCACCCTCACCCAGACGCAGCGCATCGGAAAGCTGCAGCATCTGGGCGATCTCGTAGAGCGCCTGTTGCTTGACCAAATTGGCGCGCACACGGGAAAGATCGCCTTCGTCGAGCTTGCCAAACATGCCAAAGAGCATATCGGCCACGGCGCAGTTCAATACCGAGTCGCCCAGGAACTCCAGGCGCTCGTTGTGCTGGGCGCTATGGCTGCGATGCGTGAGCGCCTGCTGCAGCAATTCGGGCTTGCTGAATCGGTAGCCGAGACGTTGCTGCAAGGCGTCGAGGGTCATGTCGTTACTGCGTTCCCGAGTAGGTAATCAAAAAACTCAACGGACCATAAATCTGAATTTCGGTCCGGTACTCGAAGCCGACCGCGCGGATCCGCCCGGTTTCGTCCTCTTCTATATCCAGATCCTCGCCCTTGAGCGATGAAATGCGATCAATCGCGGCCTGTTTGTCGAAACTGGCTGCGACGTCACTACGTTTGGTACCAGTACCCTTGGCATAGTTGACGGCGCGCTTGATGGAGAAATACTCGATCAGGCTTGGAATTACCTTCAACGCCGGTACGGCGACCGCCCCCACAATGATGACAACGACAAGCAACGATCCCAGCGAGAATCCACGCGCCCGATGAATCACATCGAAACGAACTCGCCCCGGAGAACCCAACCGCTTTTGACCCATGTTGCGCTTCCCTCTTTTTTGAGTGTCTTGCGCCGCGTGAAACCGAACGAGCGTTACTTGAACGACCCCACGCGCCCGAAATTACCCAGATTCATCCAGATCAGGAACGCCTTGCCCACGATATTCTGATCAGGCACGAACCCCCAGTATCTGGAATCCAGGCTGTTATCCCGGTTGTCACCCATTACGAAATAGTGACCTTCCGGCACTTTACACGTCACGCCCTGCTGATTGTAAGTGCAGTTTTCGCGGAACGGAAAATCGGGATCGGCACCGGCCACGAAGGCGGGGCGATCGTTGTCATTCAGGATGCCGTGCTCGGGACCGCCCGGCAACTTCTCGACAAAATGCTTCGAGTACGCCAGACGTTCTTCGTCGAGATAATCCGGCAGCGGGCTGTACTCGGCCGGCTTGCCATTGATCGTCAGCTTCTTGTTTTCGTACTGCACCACATCGCCCGGCACGCCGATCACGCGCTTGATGTAGTCGAGCGACTCATCCCGCGGATAGCGGAACACCATGACATCGCCGCGCTGGGGCTCGCCGAGGCTGATGATCTTCTTGTTCACGACCGGCAGACGAATGCCGTAGTCGTACTTGTTGACCAGGATGAAGTCGCCAATCAGTAGCGTGGGGATCATCGATCCCGACGGAATCTTGAACGGCTCCACCACGAACGAGCGCAGCACGAACACCGCCAGGATCACCGGGAAGAAGCTCGCCGAATATTCCAGCCACCACGGTTGGCGCAGCTTCTCTTCCGCCAGACGCGCACGCGAGCGATCGATGTCTGCGCCGCCCTGCATCGACTGCATGTCATTACGACGCGCATCGAATTCGGCCAGCGCGAGTTGCGCCACGCTCCGGCGCTGTCGCTCGAACACCAGCTTGTCCGCGACCCAGGCTATGCCTGTGATGACCACCAGCACAAAAAGTATCAGTGCAAAATTCATAACGGCTTCAAGTGATGTCGATGTTGTGTCGTCGCTGGGGCGCGCTTACTTGTCGTCCACCTGCAGGATCGCCAGGAAGGCCTCCTGCGGGATTTCGACGGTCCCCACCTGCTTCATCCGCTTCTTGCCTGCTTTCTGCTTTTCCAGCAGCTTCTTCTTCCGGCTGATATCGCCGCCGTAGCATTTGGCCAGCACGTTCTTGCGCAGCGCTTTCACGTTCTCGCGCGCGATGATATTCGAGCCGATGGCGGCCTGGATGGCTACGTCGTACATCTGACGCGGGATGATCTCGCGCATCTTGGCCGCCACCTCGCGACCGCGATACTGCGAGTTTGAACGGTGCACGATCACGGACAAGGCGTCGACCTTGTCGCTGTTGATCAAGATATCCACCTTCACCACATCCGATTGCCGGTATTCCTTGAACTCGTAATCCATCGATGCGTAGCCGCGCGATACCGACTTCAGGCGATCGAAGAAATCCATCACGATTTCCGCCATCGGGATCTCGTATGTGAGCTGCACTTGCTTGCCGTGATAGCTCATATTGATCTGCGCGCCCCGCTTCTGCGTGCACAGCGTCATCACCGAGCCGACATAATCCTGCGGCATATACAGGTTGACCGTGACGATCGGCTCGAGAATGGCTTCAATCTTGCTCGGATCGGGCATCTTGGCCGGGTTCTCGACGGTCAACACCGTGCCATCACGCTGCTGAACCTGATAGACCACGGTCGGCGCGGTCGTGATCAGGTCCATGTCGAATTCACGCTCCAGACGCTCCTGCACGATCTCCATGTGCAGCAGACCCAGGAAGCCGCAGCGGAAACCGAAGCCGAGTGCCTGCGAGACTTCCGGCTCGAACTGCAGCGATGCGTCGTTCAGGCGCAGCTTCTCGAGCGATTCGCGCAGGGCCTCGTACTGATTCGATTCCACGGGGTACAGCCCCGCGAACACCTGCGGCTTGACTTCCTTGAAGCCCGGCAGCGGCGCTTCGGCGCGGCGCGTCATAGTGGTGATCGTGTCGCCAACCTTGGCTGCCTTCAATTCCTTGATGCCGGCAATCACGAATCCCACCTGCCCCGCCGTCAGCTCGTCCCGCTGAACCGACTTGGGCGAGAACACACCGACCTGCTCCACCAGATGCTGGGCGCCGGTGGCCATCAGCAGAACCTTGTCCTTGGGGCGAAGCGTGCCGTTGACCACGCGCACGAGCATCACCACGCCAACGTAGTTGTCGAACCAGGAGTCGATGATCAGCGCCTGTAGCGGCGCGGCGGCGTCACCCTTGGGCGGCGGAACCTTGGCGATCAGCGCCTCGATCACGTCTTCCACGCCCTGGCCGGTCTTGGCCGAGCACGGCGTGGCGTCCTGCGCGTCGATGCCGATCACGTCCTCGATCTCCTGGATCGCATTGGCCGGGTCGGCCTGCGGCAGATCGATCTTGTTCAGCACGGGCACGACTTCGACGCCCAGTTCGATGGCCGTGTAGCAATTGGCCACAGTCTGGGCTTCCACGCCCTGCGAGGCGTCGACCACTAGCAGCGCGCCTTCGCATGCGGACAGGGAGCGGCTGACTTCATAGCTGAAGTCGACGTGTCCCGGCGTATCGATCAGATTCAGGTTGTAGACCTGGCCGTCGCGCGCCTTGTAGCTCAGCGCGGCGGTCTGGGCCTTGATCGTGATGCCCCGCTCCTTCTCGATATCCATCGAATCGAGCACCTGCGCTTCCATTTCGCGATCGGACAGCCCGCCACAGCGCTGAATGATCCGGTCGGCCAAGGTGGATTTGCCATGGTCGATGTGGGCAATGATCGAGAAATTACGAATGTGGTCCATCTAACGTTCTGGGAAGCACCGGCGCGCTCATGGTAGGCCTGTCGGGCGCGGGAGCAAAAAAGTTGGGGCGCACGGAGCTCGCGCCAATCCGCGATTTTACCGGATTTTCAAGGACTTCCGTCCGCGAATTGAACTCGGGCGGTGCGGGGCGCGAGGCGCCAAAATGGCGCTTGACGCACCCACCACGAAACAATCGCGCCGGAACTTGTCCGGCGCGATTTTTACAGGCTAGATCCAGGACCTGGTCAGCGCGCCTGATTCGGACGCAGCGTCAGTACCTGGGTAGCATCGCCGCGGCGCACGAACACGGCGGCCATCTTGTTCTTGTCCAGTCCCTTGACGAGATCATTGAACTGCCGCGCGCTGGTCACGTCGGTATCGCCGAGTCGCAGGATAATGTCGCCCGGACGGATCCCGGCACGGGCGGCCGGACCATCAACGGTGTCGACCTCCACCCCTGACTTCAGCTTGAGCTCGCGCATCCGCGCCTCGGGAATGTCGTTGACGATCAGGCCCAGTGCATTCGGCTTCGGCGCGGGTGCCTCTTCGGTACCTCCGCCGCGCTTGTCACCGCGGCGCGGCGTGGCGCGAGGGGTGTCGGGCTCAAGCTCCGCCACCGTGATCATTACCTCTCGCGTCTGCCCCTTGCGCCACACCTGCATCGGCACGCGCGTGCCCGGCTTGGTGTCTCCGACCATCCGCGGCAGATCCGCAGCCTTCTCGATATCCCGTCCGTTGTACTTCAGGATGATGTCGCCCGCCTCGATACCAGCCTTTTCGGCAGGACCGCCCGGCTCGACGCTGCCAACCAGCGCGCCGCGAGTGCGCCCAAGACCCAGCGAGTCCGCCACTTCCTTGGTCACATCGCCGATCGCCACGGCGATCCGCCCACGCGTCACCTTGCCAGTCGCCTTCAGTTGCTCGGTCACACGCATCGCTTCGTCGATCGGGGTCGCGAACGAAATGCCCATATAACCGCCGCTGCGGCTGTAGATCTGCGAATTGATGCCGATGACCTCGCCGCGCAGGTTGATCAGCGGGCCACCCGAATTGCCAGGGTTCACCGCCACGTCAGTCTGGATAAGCGGCAGGTAGTCGCCGGTGTCGCGCGCCTTGGCCGATACGATACCGGCGGTCACGCTGCTGTCCAGGCCGAACGGCGAACCAATGGCCAACACCCACTCGCCGGTGCGGACCTTGTCCGAATCCCCGAGCGGCAGGCGCGGCAGACCCGTTGCGTCGATCTTGAGCAGCGCCACGTCGGTACGCTTGTCCGCACCAATCAGCTTGGCCTTGAATTCACGCTTGTCAGGCAGCGTCACGTAGATCGTGTCTGCCTCTGCCACGACGTGGGCGTTCGTCATCACGTAGCCGTCCTGGCTGATGATGAAGCCGGAACCCACGCCCCGGCTCATCTCTTCGCCCTGCCCCTGACTTTGGCCTTGTCCTTGCGGAGGCTGCCCACGGCGAGGCTGTCCCGGCGTTCCGGGCATTGGCACGCCGAAGAAGCGACGGAAGAACTCCGCCATTTCGTCGTCATCGGGGGAATTGCCGCCACGCGAGCGCACACGCTCCGTCGTGCGGATATTCACGACCGCCGGGCTCACCTTCTCGACCAGGTCGGTAAAGTCGGGCAGGTTGTAGTTCTGGGCCGCTGCCTGAGCGTGCCCCAATTCGGAAACAGCCGGACCGAACACGAGCATGGCCACCATGACCACGACCCTTGCCAGGGCTGGAGATCTGGAAATCATCGACAAAACTCCCGGGAGATCAGCGAGAAACGGATGCTTCACAGCGCTTCGCAGCGCATAAGGCCGGGGACGCCTGCGAAGCGTACTGCCTGGCGGTGTTGCGGGGCTGCCACTCCACCGCCGCCGGACCGATTTCGGTCAGTGTACCGCTTTGGGCGGGCGGTACTCCACGCCGGCCGCAAACTGCCTCACCGTAGAAGCAGGCACTTCGCCGACCACGGTAATCCAGAAATCGGCCACGCGCCGTACCACGACCTGGGTGGCGCCTAGCGACGCCACGCCCTCGCGGCGCGCACGCTGCTCGGATACGGGTTCGATGAAGACCGAAAGCCCCGTCAGGCCATCACTGTAGACGACCTGCAATACTTCGAAGACCTGCCCGGACTTGTTGGTCGAGGTCGGCGCGTGCAACTCGCCCAGTGGGCGGCGCACTTCCCGGATCTTCTGAAAGCCCTTGATCGGCGTGTTGATCGACCACCCTTCGTCGGCAATGCTGGCAGGCTGATAGGTAACCTCGTAATGGCTCCAGGAACTCGCGCCCTTGATCGCATTGAGGATGCGCTGCTTGTCCGAAGGCACGCCGATATCGACCTGCGAGAATGCGACCTGCTCGAGTACCTTACCGCCTTCGCCGATCGTCTGTGCGCGCATCAGCAGGCCCGAGTTCTTGTCGGCCCACAACCGTACCGCGTAACGTGCCGTGTCGTGAGGGTCCAGTGAGAAGACCTCGCACTCGACGCCGGCGACGCGTTCGGCCGGCAGCTTATGCATGTCGTACAGGTCGAGCACGTCGCTCTTGTTCGTCGCCAGCAGCGCCGGGAAGCGGTCCTTCGCCTCCTGCTTCTCCACGACCACAAGCTTGGCCTCAGGAATCAGGCTGTGAACCACATCATTCTGGCGCAGCACCTCGCGCGGCTTGCCGTCCAACGTTTCCAGTCGTTCGTACTCGTTGTTTACGAGATCGCTGTAATGCTGGATCCGCGACGCATGGATGATGCTGCCGCGCTGATAAATCAACGTACCAACGTAGTTCTCCCGCTGGGCAGCACGATGGATCTTGTTCAGCCACGCCGTGGCGTCACGGCGGTTCAGCGTGGAGTCAGACGGCTGCGCAGTCGCGGCGGCAGCGGTCAGACATAAGGCCAGAAAAAAGGACCTCCGCAGGCCCTTCTTTCCGTGTACGCCCGCTGCATTGGCGAGCGACGGTCCTTTATGCATGTCCGGCATTATTCCTGCGAATTGTCCTGAGAGAAGTTGACACCATTCACCACCGTACGCATGGTCGGCACAAAGGCATCGGTTGCGACCGACGCGCGATGGGCACGCAGGTATTCATCGAGACGGGGATCGCGAATCATCTGGGCACTATCGGCGGAGACCGCCATGATCGAACCCGCGGCCGCCGGAGCAGCAACGCCAGCCTTCACCGTCGCACCGGCCGGTTGCTCGACGCTTGCAACCACAGCATCCGGAGCGCCCACACCGCCTGGCCCACGCATCTGCGGAACCACGACCCAGCTCACAGCGGCCACCGCGGCGGCAATCGCGGTACCGGGCACCACACGGCGCACCCACGATGGGCGCACCAGCAGGCGATGACGACCAGCCTGCGCGACAGCCGGCACCAGCACATGCGGTTCGGCTTCAAGCTGCGCGGAGAATCGGGAGAGGAAGGCTTCGGTCGACCCTGCGTGCGTCAACTCTTCCGAACGCATCGCATCGCCGATCAACTGGTACATCGACCAGTCGGCCATACCGGCGTCGCCTTTGGCAAGGCCGAGCGCGGCATCCACGTCGTGCGGCGCCAGCTCGCCGTCCATCAATGCGGAAATCTGCTCCGCGGCTTCCATTACATGAACCGACTGCTTATGAGCCTGACCCATTTCCAACCCCAAGAAATTCCATCGAACACCGATAAATCCCGTCACTACCGCTTGTCGTTTATCGATGCAGGAATAGGCTGCAACGCTGGCTGCACGACATTCAAACTGTGAGACACCAGCATCCTGCTAGCATCCCCTACCACCGCTTGCCCTCTGCCGTTCCCAGCAGCGGACGCAATTTCTCGGCGATCGCCTCGCGCGCCCGGAAAATCCGCGAGCGCACCGTACCGATCGGACACCCCATCGCCTCCGCGATCTCCTCGTAGCTGAGGCCTTCGATCTCGCGCAGCGTGATGGCGGTGCGTAATTCTTCCGGCAATGCCTCCATGGCGCGGTTCACCGTATCGGCAACCTGGCGCGTGTGGAGCATCGACTCCGGCGTATTGATATCCCTTAGTTGCTCACCGTCCGCAAAAGTTTCAGCCTCTTCGGCATCGATATCGCTGGACGCTTCCGGCCGCCGTCCCTGGGTGGCCAGGTAGTTCTTGGCCGTGTTGACGGCGATCCGGTACAGCCACGTGTAGAAAGCGGATTCGCCCCGGAACTGGGGCAGGGCGCGATATGCCTTGATAAAGGCATCCTGCGCCACATCCTCCACTTCGGCGGGGTCTCGGACAAGGCGGGAGATCAGGCGGATGATCTTGCGGTGATATTTGGTCACCAGCAACTCAAAGGCCCGTTTGTCGCCCTGCTGGACGCGTTCAACTAGAAGCTGATCGGCTTCGCGTTCACTCACGAATAGTTCACCTGCTGCAGTGTATCTCTTGGTTTCGTCGTCAAGACAAGCGTTGTATTTTACCTACGATCCAGGCGATTTCGGGTGTCGCGGAGCGCATTCTGTGACCACAACTGCGCAATAAGGTTCCGCCTGGCCACGAACGCGGTTGCACCTGCGTGCAACCCTGAGGTTCGGGGAAATGCCGGGGAGTACAGGATGGGACGGGGGCCGCTGTCACCAGCCGGCCCCGTGTCATGCGAAACGCGCGCGATATCAGACGCGGCGGAAAACAAGCGTACCGTTGGTACCGCCGAAGCCAAAGTTGTTCTTCACGGCGACATCAATCTTCATGTCACGTGCCGTATTGGCGACGTAATCAAGATCACACTCGGGATCCTGATTGAAGATGTTGATGGTCGGCGGCGAGATCTGATTGTGAATCGCCAGAACCGTGAACACCGACTCCAGACCCCCAGCGCCGCCCAGCAAGTGACCAGTCATCGACTTCGTCGAGTTGACCACCATCTTGTAGGCGTGATCACCGAATGCCAGCTTGACGGCATCCGTTTCGTTCTTGTCACCCAGCGGCGTCGAGGTGCCATGCGCGTTGAGGTACTGCACTTCGTCCGGATTGATTCCGGCATCCTTGATCGCAGCGACCATGCAGCGGCGCGGACCGTCGGTGTTCGGCGCCGTCATGTGGAACGCGTCACCGCTCATGCCAAAGCCGATGAGTTCAGCATAGATTCGCGCGCCGCGCGCCTTGGCCGACTCATACTCCTCGAGCATCATCACGCCAGCACCCTCGCCCAGCACAAAGCCGTCGCGGTCCTTGTCCCACGGGCGCGACGCCGCGGCGGGATCATCATTGCGCGTGGACAGCGCGCGCGCCGCCGCAAAACCGCCGATGCCAAGCGGCGACACCGTCGACTCTGCTCCGCCAGCCAGCATCGCATCGCAGTCACCCGCCTGAATCAGACGCGCCGCCAGACCGATGCTGTGCAGCCCGGTCGTGCAGGCCGTCACCGCAGCCAGGTTCGGGCCCTTGAGGCCGTGGATGATCGACAGGTGGCCGGAGATCATGTTGATGATCGAACCCGGCACGAAGAACGGCGAGATCCGGCGCGGGCCGCGTTCGGCCAGCGTCATCTGCGTATCTTCGATCATCGGCAGCCCACCAATGCCCGAGCCCACCAGCACACCGATGCGCTCGGCGTTGGCCTCGGTCACTTCCAGGCCGCTGTCCTTGAGCGCCTGCGAACCGGCGGCGATGCCGAAATGGATGAAGGTATCCATGTTCCGGGCTTCCTTGGCCGGGATGTAATCCTCGGCATTGAAGCCCTTCACTTCGCCCGCAAAGTGCACAGCAAAGGGAGAGTGATCGAACTTGGTGATGGTGGCGATGCCCGACTTGCCGGCAACCAGATTGGCCCAGCCTTCGGCAACCGTGTTTCCGACGGGAGACACAAGGCCAAGCCCAGTGACGACGACGCGACGACGGCTCACTATTTTTTCCTACGAGTACGTGAAGCGGAATTGGATTGATTCAGGATCTCGCTGCTCCTGCCGATAGGAAATGATTCCTTGCGAAAGGAAGCGGCTGAGATCATTCCGATTCTGCTTCGTCGAACAGACGAAAGCCACAGAAAACAGCGTGACAGGACCGTAATGGCCCCGCCGACCTGCCTTCTGTGGCTCGGAATATGAAGACGACGGCTTAAGCCTTGACGTGCGCGGTAGCGTAGTCAATAGCTTGTTGCACGGTCGTGATCTTTTCGGCTTCCTCATCGGGAATTTCCATGCCGAATTCATCTTCCAACGCCATCACGAGTTCAACCGTGTCCAGCGAGTCCGCACCGAGATCGTTCACGAACGACGATTCGTTCTTGATGTCTGCCTCGGCCACGCCAAGCTGCTCAGCAACGATTTTCTTGACGCGTTGTTCGATATTGTCCATGTAACCCTCCAGGGAAGTTCGACAAAAAGTGGGCGCATTTTAGCAGGTTTGGACCACAAAAAATCCGCCTGCCAAGCTTTGCAAGAATCGCGCCCGTTTGGTTTGAAAAACAACAGCTTCGCCCGGCTTCTTTCGGCTTCTCCCTCGAAACCGATCCCGGGCGGAACCATCAATTCATGTACATCCCGCCGTTCACGTGCAGCGTAGTGCCCGTGATGTAGGCGGCCTGCGGTCCAGCCAGGAATGCCACCGCATTGGCGATGTCTTCCGGCTGGCCAAGACGACCCAGAGGAATCCGGGTCTTCAGCGCCGCATGCTGCTCTTCCGACAGCACCTTGGTCATGTCGGTATCGATGAATCCGGGGGCCACGCAGTTGACGGTGACGTTGCGGCTGCCGATTTCGGCGGCCAGCGCACGCGTCATGCCCTCGACACCAGCCTTCGCCGCAGCGTAGTTCATCTGGCCGGGGTTGCCGGTGGAGCCGACCACCGAGGTGATGTTGATGATGCGGCCGCCACGGGCCTTCATCATCGGGCGCAGCACGGCACGGGCCAGACGGAACACAGCCGTCAGGTTCGTGTCAATGACGGCGCTCCAATCCTCGTCTTTCATGCGCATGGCCAACTGATCCTGCGTAATGCCGGCGTTGTTGACCAACACGTTCAGACCGCCATTCGCCTTGATGATCTCGTCGATCACTGCCTCGCAGCGCGCCGCATCGTTGACGTTCAGCACCACACCACTGCCCTTCAGGCCTTCGCCCGCCAGGTACTCGCTGATGCCAGCAGCGCCCGACTCACTCGTGGCGGTACCGATCACCGTTGCGCCCTGCCGTGCGAGCTCCAGCGCGATGGCACGGCCGATCCCGCGCGATGCGCCGGTCACCAGTGCGACCTGATTCTCCAGAGTCTTGCTCATGTTGCGTTTGTTCCTTGGTCTTACTTCAGCAGCGCCAGCGTATCCTGCAGCGACGCCGGATCAAAGATTGCACCACCAACGAGGTTGCCGTCGATGCGCTTGGTCATACCGGCCAGCACTTTACCCGGACCGCACTCGATCACGTGTGTCACGCCTTCTGCGGCCATCTTCTGCACGCACTCTACCCAGCGTACCGGAGCGGCTGCCTGACGAACAAGCGCGTCCTTGATCTGAGCCGGATCATTGATGATCGCCACGTCGACATTGTTCACCAGCGGAATGGCCGGTGCCGAGAACGACAGGCCAGCCATGCGGTCGCGCAGGCGATCCGAGGCGGGCTTGAGCAGCGACGAGTGGAACGGAGCGGACACCGGCAGCGGCAGCGCGCGCTTGGCGCCCTTCGCCTTGGCAATCTCGCAGGCCTTTTCCACGGCGCCCTTGTTGCCGGCGATCACCACCTGCGACGGGGCATTGAAATTGACAGCCTCGACTACGCCGGCGCCTGCCGCCGCAGCCTCGGCGCACGCGGCGCGCACGTCATCGTCCGACAGGCCAAGGATCGCGGCCATGCCGCCCTCGCCCACCGGCACGGCTTCCTGCATCGCCTGGGCACGGAAGCGAACCAGCGGCACCGCCTCGGCAAACGGGATCACCCCTGCGGCCACCAGCGCCGAGTACTCGCCCAGGCTATGGCCCGCAACCAGTGCCGGAGCCGGACCACCGGCGTCGAGCCATGCGCGGTAGACGGCCACTGCGGCCGTCAGCATCACGGGCTGCGTGTTGGTCGTCAGGTTCAGCTCTTCGGCCGGACCTTCCGCAATCAGCTTGCCGATGTCCTGGCCCAGCGCCGTCGAAGCCTCTTCAAGCGTGGCGCGCACCACCGGGTTATCGGCAAAGGCATTGAGCATGCCGACCGACTGCGAACCCTGTCCGGGGAAAACAAATGCGAATTTCATCTGAAATCCAGTCCTAGCAATTCATCTTGTCGACTGGCGCACCGCGTTCTACGCGCCGCGCGCCGGCCGCATCTTACATGCGCAGCAGCACCGCGCCCCAGGTAAAGCCGCCACCCACACCCTCCATCAGCACGGTCTGCCCGGGCTTGATGCGGCCATCGCGTACCGCGACGTCGAGCGCCAGCGGAATCGAAGCGGCGGAGGTATTGCCGTGTTCATGCACGGTGGCAATCATGCGATCGCTCGGCAGGCCGAGCTTCTTGGCCGTGCCCTGCATGATGCGGATGTTGGCCTGGTGCGGGATCAGCCAATCGATCTCGTCGGCCTGCATCTCGGCCGCCGTGATGGCTTCGCGCGCGACCTTGTCGAGCACGGTCACAGCCAGCTTGAACACAGCTTGTCCGTCCATATGCAGGAACGCATTGCCGGTGATCGCGCCACCGGACACATTGCCCGGCACGCAAAGGATGCCCACGTGGCTACCGTCCGAATGCATGGCCGTGGACAGGATGCCCGGCTCATCGGACGCGGTCAGGACCACCGCACCGGCGCCATCGCCAAATAGCACGCAGGTGGTGCGATCGTTGAAGTCCAGAATGCGCGAAAACACCTCGGAACCGATCACGAGCACATTCTTGTGCGAGCCGCTGCGGATGAACTTGTCCGCCGTGGCCAGCGCATAGACAAAGCCGGAGCAAACGGCCTGCAGATCGAATGCCGCGCATTGGTTGGTGATGCCAAGCTTCTGCTGCACGAGGCAAGCGGCGCTCGGGAAAACGTAGTCAGGGGTGGACGTGGCGACGATGATCAGGTCGATGTCCTGGCGGTCGATACCGGCCGCCTCGATCGCCCGTTCGGCCGCCTTGACGGCCAGGTCGCTCGACGTGACGTCGGGCTCGGCCCAGTAACGCGCCGAGATACCGCTGCGCGAGACGATCCACTCGTCGCTGGTCTCGATGCCCTTCTCGGCAAGCTGAGCCGCCAGGTCGGCGTTCGTGACGCGCCGAGGAGGCAGGTAGCTCCCTGTACCGATGATTTTTGCGTACTTGGTCATGTCGTGTCGGATCGTGATGCTCACCGGGCCGCCCTGTGCGCGGTCGCGCAGGCTGCCCGCCGCAGCGGGCGAGCGGCCTCAAGCGGCGCGAGAATCGGGATGTGGGTTCGGTGCGTCTGTCTCCGGGCTGCCCGTCGCGGCGCCACCGGCACCTGACTTGTGAGCGAATGCCCTTGCTATGCGTTCGATGACGCCATTTCTGGCGGCATCATACCCGCGTTTGATGGCCCACTCAAAAGAATGGGCATCGGCCGAGCCGTGGCTCTTGATCACGAGCCCACGCAGGCCCAGCAGGGAAGCGCCGTTATAGCGGGCCGGATCGAGCCGTCGCGCCAGGCGCGACAGCACCGGCATGGCCACCACCGCCAGCAGCTTCGTGAACCACGAACGCGTGAATTCTTCCTTGATCATACTGCCGATCATCTTCGCGAGGCCCTCTGTGCTCTTGAGCGCCACATTGCCGACGAAACCGTCACAAACGACGATATCGGTCGTACCCTTGAAGATGTCATTGCCTTCCACGTTGCCGTAGAAGTTTAGCTCGGAAGCGCGCAGCAACTCGCCGGCGGCCTTGACCACCTCGTTGCCCTTGATCACTTCTTCGCCGATATTGAGCAGCCCGACGGTCGGGTGCTCCTTGTGATCCACCACCGACACCATGGCATCGGCCATACGCGCGAACTGCAGCAGGTGTCCGGGCTCGCAGTCGGCATTCGCGCCGAGGTCGAGCACCGTGGTGCCCCAGCCTTGTTCATTGGGAATCGTGGTGGCGATGGCCGGGCGCTCGATACCTTCGAGCGTTTTGAGCACATAACGCGACACCGCCATCAGCGCGCCGGTGTTGCCGGCGGAGATGCAGGCATCGGCCTTGCCTTCCTTGACCTGCGTGACGGCCACGCGCATCGAAGAATTCTTCTTCTTGCGCAGCGCCACTTCCACCGGGTCATCCATGGTGATGACTTCGGTTGCCGGCACGACGGTCACACGCGGATGATCCGTTGCATGCAGCTTCTTGAGCTGCGCACCGATGGCGTCGGGCAAGCCGACCAGGACCATCTCGGCGTCGTCGTGACTGGAAAGAAAACTGATCGCCGCCGGCACCGTCACGGATACGCCGTGATCGCCGCCCATGCAGTCGATAGCGAGCTTGATCGTCATTATTTCCTGATACGGTAAGCGCGCCGGCACCCGTCGCCTGGGGCTGCGGGGACGCAATCAGCCGGACGCGCGAATACGTTGCGGTGCGGGAGCCGAGCGCCCAACAAAAAAGCGGCAACGAGCTTGCCGCTTTCCTGTTTTACACCTGACAACGTGCGCGAGCGGGACACTGGGTCACGCCAGACGACCTGGTCAGTCGTTCTTGGTCTTGATGACCTTGCGACCACGATAGTAGCCGTTCGGGCTCACGTGGTGACGCAGGTGGGTTTCGCCGGTGGTCGGCTCGACAGCCAGCGGCGCGACCGACAGATGGTCGTGCGAGCGATGCATGCCGCGCTTGGACGGCGACTTCTTGTTCTGTTGAACAGCCATGATGACTCCTTCGAGAATTTTGCGATATTAACACACGCATCCTGCGCAAGGCGTAGCCGGGGCCCGGCCGGATGCTTCAACTGCTACCAAAAAGACGCTTGCCGTGCCGCGTCTGCGGCGTCAATGCTTCGTCTTCAGGCTGGCCAGCGCCGCGAAGGGCGACGGCCGCTTTTCTTCCTCAGGTGGCGCCTCTGGCTCCACCTCGCCGTCCGCGCCGGTCACGAGCGACTCGTGCACCGACGGACAGACCGCGTGCTTCGGCGCTGTAGGCAATGCCAACAGCACCTCGTCTTCAATCAGTTCCAGCACCGAGAATTTCTTCGAACCGACAATGACATCGGTTTCGTCGTCATCCATTGGCGCCGCTTCGGCGGCCGCTTCACTGACCACCACTTCAAAGCACATTTTCGTGGCGATCGGCTCGGCGTACACGCCGAGACACCGCTGGCAATCCAGCCAGACACGTCCATTGACCGCCACATCGAGAAACAGTCGCTGCACGACCGGCGCGCCGGGCTCCACCGCCTCATCGCGGACGGAACCTGCCACCATATAGTGGAATGTCTCGTCCGGCGCCGAAGCTGGCGCATCAGCGGCCGTCTCGGCTAAGATGCGCGGCAAATCGCGCGTGGCCACATCCCCCGCTGCATTGCTGCCCTTACGGCAGAAGGCGAAGAGATCGGTTTCGCGCAGATCGAATGCCCCGGCGGACGCCACGGGCTGGGTTAGCTGACTCATACGGGCTGAATCGCTCAAAATGCCTTGTCTGCCACACAAATCCCAGCAACGTGCGTGCCTGTGCAGCTAAACGCGCGATTATACGTTGAAAAACCCGAAGCGGTCAAAGTATACAAGCTGTACGCCGCTCACCACAGCTTCTGCCTCTCTGCTCTCTGTTAACAATATGTCTTCCGACACCCGCCCTGCCTTGATTCTCGGGTCGAGCTCCCCCTACCGGCGCGAATTGCTGTCGCGCCTGCGCATCCCGTTCGAGGTTGCCACGCCGGATATCGACGAAACGCCCCTGGCCGATGAACGTCCTGCTGCGACTGCACTGCGCCTGTCCCGCCTCAAGGCGGAAGCGATTGCCGTGCGTCACGCCGGCGCCCTGGTGATCGGCTCCGACCAGGTCTGCACGCTCGACGACCAGCAGATTGGCAAACCCGGCACCCATGCCAAGGCGCTGGCGCAGCTCCAGTTGATGCGCGGAAGAACGGTCACCTTCCATTCCGCACTGTGCCTGCTCGATGGGCGCACCGGCGAGGCCCAGGTCGCCGATATCCAGACACGCACCACTTTCCGCGACCTTTCCGATGCCGAACTCGACGCCTATCTGCGACTCGAGACGCCCTATGACTGCGCCGGCAGCGCCAAGGTCGAAGGACTGGGCATCATGCTGCTCGAGCGCGTCGAATCCGACGATCCGACCGCGCTGATCGGCCTGCCGCTGATCGCGCTCACCGGGATGCTGCGTCACGTCGGCTATCCATGCTTCGGAGCCTGACCGATGGCCGGTAACCTGTTCCTGATTCCCAACACGCTGGGCGAGCGCGACGAATTCGACCCCGTGATGGACGTGATCCCAGCGGGCGTCCAGCAGATCGCGGCGCGGCTCGACTACCTCGTCGCCGAGAATGCCAAGACCGCACGCGCATTCCTGAAAAAGCTCAGCGAAACGACCCCGCTCGCGCAGCCGATCCAGCAGATCGAGATCCGCGAGTTGAACGTCAATACCCGCCCGGACACACTGGCGGCCTTGCTTGACCCGATTGCTGCGGGCCGCGATGGCGGGCTGCTCTCCGAGGCTGGCGTACCGGCCGTGGCCGACCCCGGCGCGGACCTGGTGCGGCTGGCGCATACGCGCGGCATCACCGTGCGCCCGCTGGTCGGGCCCAGCTCGATCCTGCTCGCCGTGATGGGCTCGGGTCTGAACGGCCAGAGCTTCGCGTTCAACGGATACCTGCCCGTCGACGCCGATGTCCGCGCGCAGAAGCTGCGCGACCTCGAACAGCGCTCGCGCAAGGCGCATCAGACGCAGGTGTGGATCGAAACGCCCTACCGCAACGGTGCGCTGCTCGAGGCGCTGCGCCAACACTGCTCTGGTACCACACTGCTGTCGATTGCAGTCGACCTGACACTCCCGACCGAAGCCATCGTCACGCTGCCGATTTCGGCATGGCGCCCCGACCGGCTCGACCTGCACAAGCGCCCCGCGATCTTCTCGCTGCTGGCGCAGTAAGACAAAAACAAAAGCCCCCGAAATCGGGGGCTTTTGCATGGCGCATCGCGCCGATTACCGCACCGTAGGCACGGTCGCACTCATCATCATCAACTTCATCGCCGCCGATCCAGCAGCCGCGCCGAAGCGCTTGGCCATGCGTTCAGCGATGTTCTCCTTGACCGTGTAGTCGACAATGTCCTCGGCCTTGAAGAGGTCCCGGGCCACATAGTCCGCGCTACCCAGGCCATCGGCCAGCCCCAGCTCCACAGCGCGCTCACCCGACCAGAAGAGCCCGGAGAACAGCTCGGGATCGTTCTTGAGCCGATCGCCGCGACCTTCCTTCACCACGTCGATGAACTGCTGGTGGATCTCCTTGAGCATGGACTCCGCGTAGCCCTTCTGGCGCGGCACTTCCGGCGAGAACGGATCGAGCATGCCCTTGTTGGCGCCGGACGTGTACAGGCGGCGCTGGACGCCGACCTTGTCCATCAGGCCCGTAAAGCCGAAGCCATCCATCAGCACGCCGATCGACCCCACGATACTGGCCTTGTCGACATAGATCTTGTCGGCCGCGGCAGCCACGTAATAGCCGCCCGATGCGCAGATTTCCTCGACTACCACGTAGAACGGCTTGTCCGGGTACAGCTTGCGCAGGCGGTGGATCTCATCGTTGATGATGCCGGCCTGTACCGGCGAGCCACCTGGCGAGTTGATCTTCAGGATCACGCCAGCCGCCGACGTGTCCTCGAAGGCCGCCTGAAGCGCCGCGTTGATCGAGTCCGCGCTGGCCGCGGTGCCGGCGGCGATTTCGCCGTCGAGCGTGACCATGGCGGTATGGCGACCGCTCGTCGAACTCAGCACATCCCCCTTGAAGTCGATCACGGCGTAGAGAATCAGCGCAACGATGCCGAGGGTAAGAAAGCGGAAGAAGATCTTCCAGCGTCGCGCCGAGCGCTGCTCGCGCAGGGAGGCCATCAGCACCTTTTCGAGCACGTCGCGCTCCCAGCCACCGCTACCGCTACCACTACCACTGCCGCCACTGCTGCCCCCAACGGGACCGCCCTTGCCTGCCAGGCGGGCGCGACGCTCGTCAGCTTCGCGCTTGGCCGCGTCGTCGCCAGCCCGCAGTTCGCGCTCCAGCGGGAATTCGGCGTGCTTTGCCGTCTCCAGCTTGCTGTCGTCGCCTGCGCGATCTTGAGGTTGACCCGGTTCGTTCGGCGGATTTTGCTGTTCTGTCATGCGAATGGACTCGATAAAGTCAGATGACGTCCCCGCTCCGCCTTACGCGGCGTCGAGCGGGAAAAATGGGGGTTCAGGCAACCAGAAGACCGCGCCCTCGCGCTCCTCGATCCGGAGCTTGGCGAGCGTGGCCCCCTTGCACGGGCCACCCACGCACAAGCCGGTGTCCGGCGCGTAGGTCGCGCCATGTGTAGCGCACATCAAGTATAAGCCCGCACTATCGAAAAACTGGCCTTCCTGCCAGTCCAGTTCCATCGGCACATGTGCGCACTGATTCAGATAGCCATGCGCGGCACCGTCGTATCGCACAACGAACGCGCCGATCTCCCGCGTATTGACACGCACGGCAAAGCGCACGCCTGCGCCGCCGTCTACCAGTTCCTCTGCCGCGCAAAGGCGTCGCGGTTCCAGCGATGCTTCAGGCATGAGCAAGCAGCCAGGCCTGCAGGTCGGCAATCGATGTTGCGCAATGCACGGGCGACATCTCGCGCAGCGATTCCACCGGATGCGCGCCGTAGGAGACCCCTAGCCCCTGCGCGCCAGCGTTGATGGCCATCTGCAGGTCGTGGGTCGTGTCGCCGATCATCACGGTCCGAGCGATATCCTGGCCAAGTTCGCGCGTCAGTTCGTGAAGCATGGCCGGATGCGGCTTCGAGAACGTCTCATCGGCGCAGCGCGTGGCATCGAACAGCTTGCCGATGCCAGTTGCCGCCAGAGCGCGTTCGAGTCCGACTCGGGTCTTGCCGGTGGCCACGCCCAGGAAGTAATGCTCGGCGTGAAGCGCCTCGAGCATGTCGAGCACGCCCGGGAACAGCACCAGTTCGGCGTCACGCGTCAGGAAGTGATAGCGGTAGCGTTCCGCCAGACGCGGATAGTCGGCGGGATCGAGCGTCGGCACGGCATACGACAGCGCATCTTTCAGGCCGAGTCCGATCACATGGCTGGCCGCGCTGTCATCCGGCACTGGTAGTCCCAGATCACGGCTGGCGAGCTGTATGCATTTGGCGATGGTCGGGGTGGAGTCCATCAGGGTTCCATCCCAGTCGAAGACGATCAGGTCGAAGCGCTGCCTGGCCATTGCGGTCCTTGTTGGATGCTGTAAGTGTGTGGGCGCTAACAACGATGGTGCGTGCGGATCAGTCCGCGTCGCGCGCTGGCCGCCCCTGCCGCAATTGTTGCAGAAATTCAACACACTCGGCAGGCAATGGCGCGGAGACCGTCATCGGCGCGCCGGTGGCCGGATGTGTCAGCGTGAGCCGGTGCGCATGCAGGAACATGCGTTTCAGTCCCGGCTTGGCGCCGCTGCGGGAAAGCGCCTTATTGAGCGCAAAATCGCCATATTTATCATCACCAACGATCGGGAAGCCAATCGATTGCAGATGCACGCGAATCTGGTGCGTCCGTCCGGTCTTCAGTTCGGCCTCCAGCAACGTGTAGCCGTCGAAGGCCTCCATGCGATTGAAGACCGTATGTGACGCCAACCCGTCCGCCTGCACACGCACGCGGCGTTCGCCGTCCGGCGTGCTGTATTTATATAGAGGTAGCTTCACATGCTGGCGCGTGTTCGGAAACTCGCCCGCCACGCAGGCGAAATACCGCTTGTCCATGCCGTTGCCACGAATCTGCTCGTGCAGGTGCACCAGCGCGGAACGCTTCTTCGCCAGCACCAAGATTCCGGACGTTTCCCGATCGAGCCGATGGACCAGTTCGAGGAACTTCGCCTCCGGCCTGGCGCGGCGTAGTTGCTCGATCACCCCGAAGGCCACCCCAGACCCGCCATGCACGGCCACGCCGGCCGGCTTGTCGATCACGAGCAGCGCGGCATCCTCGAAAAGCACAGGAAACTCGCCTGCGGGGACGAAACCACTGGCCGTAGCAGCCTTCTCCGCCACGCGCATCGGCGGGATACGCACCACATCTCCGTTCTGCAACCGGTAAGTGGCGTCGACCCGACCTTTGTTGACGCGCACTTCGCCTGAGCGCAGCACGCGATAAATGTGGCTTTTGGGCACGCCCTTGGCCACCTTCAACAGGAAGTTGTCGATGCGCTGCCCTTCCGAACTTTCGTCGACGGTCACGTACGCCACCTGGAGCCCGCTGGGGCGCGATTGCGGCTCCGTTGCAATTTGATGGCGTAACTCATTCATTTTCAATATAATTTCCCGGCCGTTACCGGCCAAAGACCGGAAACGCACGACCTGTGTAAGCGAGGTTTGGCGCGAGCCCTGAAAACCTGCCCGGATTTGCCAGCCATTTTTTCGCGGCGCATCGGGCAGGAACATGCGGGACATCCAACAGATTGAATTGGGTAGTCCCACCAGTATCCGCGCAAGATTTCGCATTTTACACTTCGGGTTGCCATCGACCCGGCCCGTCCCCCGCTTATTGCGTACCCCGCAAGCGCCGGACAGGCAAATGGTGGCAATCAGCAGCACGCACGCGCCGCGCCGGCACGCAGGAAGTTGCCCAGAGGTAACTTCGGCATCGAACCGGTCGACACGTGGAAACTGAGTGTTCAGGTAGAAAAGAATTCAATGTGGATGCTCGCCATTGGGCATCCGCATCGGTGAGAGAAGACCGCCCGCACCGGGAATCGGTGCCGGCCCGGCAGGCCAGCCTGCCAACCGACCTGCAAATCGGCCGCGATCCGGCGTGGTTCATAACACCCCGGATTGTCTGGCGCCCTGACGCAGAACGCCAAGAAGCAGTGGCGCGCCCGCCAGCACACGGGTCGGATTGGTATCGGCATGCGCACGCCGCGTCCGGATAACTTGCTCTTTGACGCGTCTTGGCCACCCCGGCCCGGCTGCGAGAGGAAACGAAAGCCTGTGCCGACGGCACGGCGTACACGTCCTCCCGCCCCCGGCCAGCCGGTATCCGCCAGAGGTCGCTGTATCAGGAGCAATAATGCATTGCTCCCCCGACCCAACTGACTGCCCGTCCACAGGGACGGCCAATTCGCCGACAGCTTCTCCTTTCACCCGCGCCCAGCCGGCCGCGCTTTCGTGCGCGCTGGCGTCTTTGGCAATTCTCCCGCCCTCGCTCACTTTCCTCGCGTGCTCCCTGGACCGTTGCGGGCATGGCCGATTCATGACATTTGGCACCCGCGACACTGGAGTGAGGTATTGCGATGAAACGCATGCTGTTTAACGCGACGCAACAGGAAGAGCTGCGCGTCGCCATCGTCGATGGTCAGAAACTGATCGACATCGACATCGAAACCGCCGGGCGCGAACAGCGCAAAGGCAACATCTACAAGGGTGTCATCACCCGGATCGAACCCTCGCTGGAAGCGTGCTTCGTCAACTACGGCGAAGAGCGCCATGGCTTCCTGCCGTTCAAGGAAGTGGCACGCGCCTTCTTCAAGGACGGCGTGGACGTGCGCAACGCACGTATCCAGGACGCCCTGCACGAAGGCCAGGAACTGATCGTCCAGGTCGAAAAGGAAGAGCGCGGCAACAAGGGCGCAGCCCTGACCACGTTCATCTCGCTGGCCGGCCGCTACCTGGTGCTGATGCCGAACAACCCGCGTGGCGGTGGCGTTTCGCGCCGCATCGAGGGCGAAGACCGTCAGGAACTGCGTGAAACGATGGCGCAGCTCCAGGTGCCGGAAGGCATGAGCATCATCGCGCGCACCGCCGGTATCGGCCGTGCCGCCGAAGAACTGCAGTGGGACCTGAACTACCTGCTGCAACTGTGGAAGGCCATCGACGGCGCCGCCGGCGACAACAAGGCCCCGTTGCTGATCTATCTGGAATCCAGCCTCGTGATCCGCGCGATCCGCGACTACTTCCAGCCCGATATCGGCGAAATCCTGATCGATACCGACGAGATCTATGAGCAGGCCCGCGCCTTCATGAGCGTGGTCATGCCGGACAACATGAGTCGCGTGAAGAAGTACCGCGACGACGTGCCGCTCTTCTCGCGCTTCCAGATCGAGCACCAGATCGAATCGGCCTACTCCCGCATGGTGATGCTGCCGTCGGGTGGCGCCATCGTAATCGACCACACCGAAGCCCTCGTTTCCGTCGACGTGAACTCGGCCCGCGCCACCAAGGGTGCGGACATCGAGGAAACCGCGCTGCGCACCAACCTGGAAGCGGCAGACGAAATCGCCCGCCAGCTGCGCCTGCGCGACCTTGGCGGCCTGATCGTGATCGACTTCATCGACATGGAGTCCGGCAAGGCCCAGAAGGATGTGGAAACGCGCCTGAAGGATGCGCTGCGCCACGACCGCGCCCGCGTGCAGATGGGCAAGATCAGCCGTTTCGGCCTGATGGAGCTGTCGCGCCAGCGCCTGCGTCCGTCCCTGTCCGAAGGCTCGCATATCACCTGCCCGCGCTGCAACGGCACGGGCCACATTCGCGATACCGAATCGTCCGCCCTGCAGGTGCTGCGCATCATCCAGGAAGAGGCGATGAAGGAAAACACGGCCGCCATCCACTGCCAGGTGCCGGTGGAAGTGGCCGCTTTCCTGCTGAACGAGAAGCGCCAGGAGATCAACCTGATCGAGCTGCGCTTCAAGGTCAACGTGCTGCTGATCCCGAACAAGCACCTCGAAACGCCGCATTACAAGCTCGAGCGCCTGCGCCACGACGATCCGCGCCTGGAAGAGTCGACTGCCAGCTACCGTATGGCCGAGGCTGCCGCCAAGGAACTCGAGGCCGACACGAGCTACAGCAGCCGCAAGAAGGAAGAAGCGCGCCCGCGTCAGGAAGCGGCCGTCAAGGGCATCACGCCCGACGCGCCGGCACCGGTTTCGGTGCCGCGCCCCGAGCGCGTGCGCCCGGAGGCACCTGCGGCGCGCCCTGCACCGGCAACCCAGCCGGTGGCCAGCGGCGGTTTCATCGCCTGGTTCAAGGGCCTGTTCGGCGCCAAGCCGGCCACGCCGCCCGAGGCACCGGCAAAGCCGGCAGCCGAAACCCCGTCGCGCGGTGGTGAAGGCCGCCGCGAGCGTGGTCAGCGCGGCGAAGGCCGTGGTGAAGGCCGTGAGGGACGCGAAGGCCGTGAAGGTCGCGAGGGCCGTGGCCAGCGTGGCGAGCGTGGAGAACAGCGCGGTGACCGTCAGGGCCGTGGCCAGCGTGGTGAACGCAGCGAGCAGCAACGCGGCGAACAACGTGAGCAGCGCGAACAACGTGAGCAACGTGGCGAACGCCCGGCACGCGCACCTCGCGAAGGCCAGGCCACCCCGGCAATCGCCCAGCCGGAACGTGCCGAGGCACGCCAGGAAGGCCGCCGCGAGCGCAGCCAGGAACGTCGCGAGCGTCAGCGTGAACGCCAACGCGAACGCCATGAGGCCCGCGAGACCGACGAGGCACTGAACACCGACGCGCCGCAGCTGGCCGTCGGCGCCGTCCAGGTAGCGCCGGTCGCCGCAGCCACCGCAATGGTCGCCGTGACCACGGAAGCAGGCACCACGGAACTGCCGGCTGGTGTGGAAGGTGCCGAGACCGGTGAAGGCGAAGAACGCCGCCGCCGCAATCGTCGCGGCCGCAACCGCTATCGCCGCGACCGTGATGACACTGCGCAAAATGCCGAAGGTATTGACGGCGACGAAGCCAATCTGGCCGAAGTCAGCGCAGGCGTGACGGAATCGGAATCTGAGTCGGCTGGCTTCCAGCCCGCTGTTGCCGAGGCCGTTGAAAGCGTCAAGGCTGTCGAAACGGCCGTGGCGGTGACGCCGGCGGAAGTGGCCCCAGCAGCACCGGTCGCTCCGGTGGCCCCGGTGGCATCCGAGCCCGTCTTCGCAGCCGTTGCCGAGCCGCAAGCGGCGCCGGTAGTGACGCCCGCTCCGGTCGAGACGGCGCCGGTGGTAGCCGCTCCCGTGGCAGCTGCTCCGGTGATTTCGGAACCTGTCATCGTCACGCCGGACGTCGCCCCGGCCCCGGTTGCAGCCCCGGTTGCAGCCCCGGTTGTAGCCCCGGTTGCAGCCGTGGTGGAAACCGTGGCAGTCGTATCGGCCGCAACGCCGGTGACCGCCGCGCCAAGCGCCGAGAACCTGGAGCCGATGCTGGCTGCGGCTGGCCTGGAGTGGGTCCGTACGGACGGCGACAAGCACCGCGCCGCACAGGAAGCCGCTTCGCAGATCGTGCCGGCGCCGCGCGTGCCGCGTGAGCGCAAGCCGCTACCGCCGCTGCCGGAAGGCCCGATGGTTCTGGTCGAGACCGGTGGCGTACAGCAAGCCGCTGCACAGCAACAGCAGCAACAGCAGTAATTGCCTCGCGCGCTGACCGCGCGCCGGCAAGGGGAAAGGGGACGGCCAGAAGCCGTCCCCTTTTTTTGTTTGCGGATTGATTGACTTGCTGCAATGCCGCAAGCTGTATTGCAGCTGCCTCGGGCAAACTGTGACCCTATGGCAATAATGTCATCCACGATGCCCGATGCCGCTCGGCTAGAATGGCTGACAGAAAGGCCTCCCGGGCGCCCGCGCGCCGAAGAGCCTCCGTCCTCACCCTGGCCATGACCGATACCGTCATCCCCATTCTCGACCTGCGCGACCATCGATACCATTCGATGGTGCCGAGCATTCCTTCGCACCTGGTTGCGCCGAACGGACTCGTTGCCGATACGCGCGGCCGGCCACTGCATGACCTGCGTATCTCGGTCACTGACCGCTGCAACTTCCGCTGCGTGTACTGCATGCCGAAGGAAGTGTTCGACAAGGACTACACGTTCCTTCCCCACTCCGAGTTGCTGAGCTTCGAAGAGATCGAACGCACCGCGCGCATTTTCGTCTCGCAGGGTGTAGAGAAGATTCGTCTGACCGGCGGCGAGCCGCTACTGCGCAAGAACATCGAGCGACTCGTGGAAATGCTCGCGCGCATCGAAACCGTATCGGGCAAGCCGCTGGACCTGACGCTGACCACCAACGCATCGCTGCTCGCGCGCAAGGCGCAGTCGTTGCGCGACGCGGGCCTGTCCCGCGTCAGCGTCAGTCTCGATGCCATTGATGACGCGATCTTCCGCAAGATGAACGACGTCGACTATGCCGTGCGCGACGTGCTCCACGGCATCGAAGTGGCGCAAGCCGTCGGGCTGGCGCCGATCAAGGTCAACATGGTGGTCAAGCGTGGCACCAACGACGGCGAAATCGTGCCGTTGGCGCGCCACTTCCGCGGCAGCGGCATCATCATGCGCTTCATCGAGTTCATGGACGTGGGCGCCAGCAACCACTGGCAGATGGGCGAAGTCCTTCCGTCGGCCGAAGTCGTGCGCCGGATCGACGAAGTGTTTCCGCTGGACGCTGTGGCCGCCAATTACTCGGGCGAGACCGCAGAGCGATGGCGCTACCGGGATGGCGGCGGCGAGATCGGCGTGATTTCGAGCGTCACGCAGGCCTTCTGCGGAGACTGCAGCCGCATCCGGCTGTCGACCGAAGGTCGGCTCTATCTGTGCCTGTTCGCCACCGAGGGCTACGACCTGCGCGCCCTGCTGCGCGGTGGGCACAGTGACCTGGAGATCGCCAACGCGATTGCCCAGGTCTGGCAAGGCCGTACCGACAACTATTCCGAACAGCGCAGCGATCCGGCAATTCGCGCGGCACGCGCCGAGCGCAAGATCGAGATGTCCTATATCGGCGGGTGATGCCCTTCCGGGCGCCGCGCCCCATTCCTCGAGATCCATGATTTCACGCGACGACATAACCGGCCTGATCCTGGCCGGCGGCCGAGGCAGCCGCATGGGCGGCACGGACAAGGGCCTGCAACCGCTACGCGGCGTGCCGATGGCCATGCATACGCTGATGCGCCTGTCCGCGCAGACCGGCGCGATGCTGATCAACGCCAATCGCAACCTTGCCGCCTATGAATCTTTCGGCGTGCCGGTCGTTACTGATTCCGTGCCCGACTTCGCAGGCCCCCTGGCCGGCATGCTGGCAGGGCTCGAGCAATGCCAGACCGGCTGGATGGTGACGGCGCCTTGCGATTCGCCATTCCTGCCCACGGATCTGGTGCAACGACTGGCCCAGGCCATCGAGACCGAGGACGCCGAACTGGCGATTCCGGTCACGATCGACGCCGACGGCCGCCGCCAGACCCAGCCCGTGTTCTGTCTGATGCCGGCATCGGCCATCGACAGTCTGGTCGCCTATCTGAACGGTGGCGGCCGCAAGATCGAGACCTGGGCGGCCAGCCATCGGTTGGTGGAAGTGCCGTTCGACGATGCCGCGGCCTTCGCCAATATCAACACGCTCGACGAACTGCACATGCACGAAAGCGAGAAGCGCGCGGGTTAGACTTCCAGCCTACGCTCAAGACCTCGCCTTCCGAGTACACGCGCGCCGTCCACTGTCTCTGTTCAGACTGTCAGGCGCGCCACGAGACTACGCCATGCCTTCGCTTCAATCCGTCATCTCCTGCCTGTCAGACTACGACCCCTCCGCCCTGCCCGTGGCGAAGGCCAACGCCATCATTGGCGATGTGATCGAGCCTGTTGGCGGCATCGAACAACTGGCGATCCGCACCGCACTCGATCGCGTGCTGGCCGAGGATGTGATCTCGTCGATCGACGTGCCGGCGCATGACAATTCCGCGATGGACGGCTACGCGTTCAGCAGCGCGGCGCTGGCCGACGCCGGGAGCGACGTGGTGCTTCAGGTCATCGGCACGGCCTACGCCGGCAATGCGCTTGGTAGCCCGGCAGGCCCGGGGCAAGCCGTGCGCATCATGACCGGCGCGGTCATGCCCGACGGTTGCGATACGGTGGTGCCTCAGGAGTTCGTTGAGATCCAGGCCGGTGGCAACCAGATCCGTTTTGCGGCTGATGCCGTGCGCGCCGGCGACAACCGCCGGCTGCGTGGCGAGGATCTGGCCAACGGGCAGGCCGCGCTTGCCGCGGGCCGCATCCTTCAGCCAGCGGATATCGGCCTGCTGGCCTCGCTTGGCGTGGCCGAAGTCAAAGTGCGCCGCCGCCTGCGCGTGGCCTTCTTCTCCACCGGCGACGAGCTCCGCTCGATCGGTGAGGCACTGGACCCGGGCTGCGTCTATGACTCGAATCGCTACACGCTGCACGGTATGCTGCGCCGCCTCAATGTCGACCTGATCGATATGGGCGTGGTCCGGGACGATCCGGAAGCACTGGAAGCCGCGTTCCGCAGCGCTTGCGAGAATGCCGACGCGATCATCACGTCAGGCGGCGTTTCTGTTGGAGAAGCGGACTACACCAAGCAGATCATGGCGCAACTGGGCGACGTCACCTTCTGGAAGATCGCGATGCGCCCCGGCCGCCCGATGGCATTTGGACGCATCACGTCGAATGGCCGCGAGGCACTGTTGTTCGGACTGCCAGGCAATCCGGTGGCCGTGATGGTCACGTTCTACCATTTCGTGCGCGCGGCGTTGCATCGACTGATGGGTGCCAAGGTCGCCCCACTCCCGCTGATGCGTGTGCGCAGTGCCGGAACCATTCGCAAGAAGCCGGGCCGTACCGAATACCAGCGAGGCATTCTCGCCCCCGGCGCCGATGGCACGCTGGAAGTCCGCGTCACAGGCCAGCAGGGCTCAGGGGTGCTGCGGTCCATGAGCGAAGCCAACTGCTTTATCGTGCTCGCGCATGAACAAGGCACTGTGGAAGCTGGGGAAAGCGTCGAAATCATGCTTTTCGACGGATTGATCTGAGCGCAGCGGTACGGCGAAGTCCTGCGAGGGTGTCGTTTTTGTGCCGCATTCGGCGGCAAAAGCCGCGCCCCGCCATCCGAATTGCCCATCCACAAGAGGGGCAGACTAGGCGTCGCAAGCCCCAATCGCTACACTTGCAGCACGAAAATCCGAATCCCCGAATATTGTGTCTGTCGTCATGAACCAGGAGATCGCGTACCTCCACCCTGTCAAGACCGCTCGCGCGCTGGTGCTGGTCTACCTGTGCTTTTCCGTACCGATCGTCGCCATGGGCCTGTTCGTCGCCTTCATTCGCTATGGCGACCTGCCCGGCATCACCGTCTTCACGGCCCTGATCCTCAACGCGTTGATCGGATTCGGCCTGCTATGGCTCGGTTGCAAGGCATACAACTGGGTGGCTGCCCGCTTCGGCGGCATCGAAGTGCACGTGCGCGAATTGACGCCCGAAGATCGTCAGTAAGCTGTTTCGGCTGTCACACGGGCGCTGCACCGGTTCCTCGCAGCGCCACAAGAAGCTGGACGTGCCATAGGCGATTGCTGTGTCTTTTGCCGCCATCCTCCGGCGGCTGATCTGCAGCCTTGTGGACGCTCCGAGATCGCGTCGGAATCTGAGCGACTACAGGCCTTCTGCCTGCCCCTGCTCCGCAGCGTCGGCATCCACTGAGGGCTTCTCGCCTGTTCCCAGTAGCTGTTCCGCCAAATCTCCAGGTAACGCCTCGACGGTACGCAGCTTGCGTTCCATTTGCCGGGTACGGACTTCGGCCTGTTCGATATTCCGAGCCGCACGTACCAGCGTGTCACGCGTCTTGGCGAGGACTTCACCGAATTTGCCGAACTCGGTTTTCACGGCGCCGAGCACCTCCCAGACTTCGCTCGATCGCTTCTCCAATGCAAGCGTGCGGAAACCCATCTGCAAACTGTTGAGCAACGCGGTCAGCGTCGTTGGGCCAGCCACAGTCACTCGATAGTCGCGCTGCAGCAGGTCTGTGAGTCCCGGGCGCCGCAGCACCTCGGCATATAGCCCTTCGGTAGGCAGGAACAGAATCGCAAAGTCCGTCGTTGCGGGAGGCGACAGATACTTCTCCGCGATCGTCTGGGCTTCGCGCCGCACCGCGACCTCGAGTTCACGGCTCGCACTGTTCACCCCGTCCACATCGCCCCGGTCCTGGGCGTCGATCAGGCGCTCGTATTGCTCCTTCGGGAACTTGGCGTCGATCGGCAGCCACACTGCCCCACTCTCCAACTCTCGCCCAGGCAGACGGATGGCAAATTCGACGCGCGCGCCAGAACTGCGGACCGTTTCGACATTCTTGGCGTACTGATCCGGAGTGAGTATTTGCTCGAGCAGCATCTCAAGCTGAACCTCTCCCCATGTGCCGCGCGACTTCACATTGGTCAGTACGCGCTTGAGGTCACCTACGCCCTGCGCCAGCACCTGCATCTCGCCGAGTCCACGATGGACCTGCTCCAGACGATCGGACACCAGCTTGAACGATTCACCGAGCCGCTGCTCCAGCGTGGCGTGGAGCTTCTCGTCCACGGTGCGACGCATTTCCTCAAGCTTGGCGGCATTGTTGGCCTCGATGTCGCGCAGCTTCTGCTCCAGCGTCGTACGCACCTCCACCAGACGCCGCTCATTGGCTTCCGACATCTGCGCAAGCTGCTGTTGCTGTACCGTCGCGATGCTCGTCAGATGCGTCGACAGCGTCTGCTGGAATCGCAACATCTGCTGACCGGCTTCACCGCGATTGGCGCGCGCGCTTTCGGCGATCTCCGTGCGCACTTCGCGCTCGAGCCGCTCCAGGCCACGCGCGGTATCCTCGCGCACGTCGTCACGCAACTCGCCGAGCAATGGTTGCAGGTCCGCGCCAGCGGATTTGCCCTGCGTGCGCCAGACCAGCACCAGTAGCAGCAGTACCGCCACCACGGCGGTCGCGAGGGTCAGGATGGGAACCAGTGACATGTCTCGGGCAGCCCGGCAATCAGCGACGATGCGCCATCACTTCAGGATTGACGACAGTCGGCGGTTTCCCGGCCTGCGGACCCACGTCCAGCGCGGCGATCAGATTGTCCGCGGCCAGGTTGGCCATGGCGCGGCGCGTCTTCTCGGAAGCGCTGGCGATATGAGGCGTCAGCACGATGTTCGGCACGGTCAACAAATCCGGATGCACGCTCGGCTCGCCGTCGAACACATCAAGACCCGCGGCGAAGATCTTGCGCGCGCGCAGTGCCGCCGCAAGCGCGGCGTCGTCGACGATGCCACCGCGCGCGAGATTGATCAGCGTCGCGGTCGGCTTCATCTGCGCGATTTCCGCTGCGCCGATGGCATGATGGCTTTCGGCGCTATAGGGCAGCACCAAGATAAGGTGATCGGACTGCTGCAACAGTTCCGCCTTGCTCACATATCGCGCATTGAGCGAACGCTCGACATCGCCCGGCAACTGGCTCCGGTTGTGATAAAGCACCTGCATGTCGAAGCCTGCCGCGCGTCGCGCCAGCCCCTGGCCGATACGCCCCATGCCGAGGATACCCAGCGTGCTGCCTTGGACGTCCATGCCGACCAGCATGTCGTAGCTCCAGCGCTCCCATTTGCCGGCCCGAAGATAGTGCTCCCCTTCGGTCACGCGACGCGCCGTTGCCATCAGCAGGGCCCAGCCGAAGTCCGCGGTGGTTTCCGTCAGCACGTCAGGTGTGTTGGTCGCGACGATGCCGGCTGCAGTCAGCGCAGACAGGTCGAGGTTGTTGTAGCCGACCGCCATGTTGCATACGGCGCGCAACTGCGGCAAAGCCCCCACCAGCTCGTCGTCGATCCGGTCCGCAGCGTTGGCCAGAACACCCGCCTTACCCGCCAGTCGGTCTCGCAGTGCGGCGCTGTCGAGCACCAGGTCCTCCTGGTTGTCATCGACGTCAAAGTACTGCGCGAGCCGTTCGATGACATCGGGGAAGATTGCGCGGGTGACCAGAATGGAGGGCTTCATATCAGTCATACGTGGAAAAAGAGGAGCGTCATCACCAGGAACAGCGGCAGCAGCACAGTGCAGGACCAGGCCATGTAGCCGAAGAAGCTCGGCATCCGCACGCCACGGCTTTCAGCAATTGCCTTCACCATCAGGTTCGGCGCATTGCCGATGTAGGTATTGGCGCCCATGAACACCGCGCCAGCGGAAATCGCCGCAAGCGTCGAAGCATCACGCGTCATCAGCGTGGCCGGATCACCGCCTGCGGTATTGAAGAACACAAGGTAGGTCGGCGCATTGTCGAGGAACGACGACAGGACGCCTGTGGCCCAGAAATACATGCTGTCGATAGGCTGCCCATTGCCATCGCTGACCGCGCGAATCACGCCCGCGAAAGCGCCATCCGTACCGGCCTTGAGCATGGCGATCACGGGGATAATCGTCAGGAAGATGCCAGCGAACAGCTTGCCGACCTCGAGGATCGGCTCCCAGTTGAACTCGTTCCCTGCGCGCGCCACATGCGGCGTGACGATGAGCGACGCCACGGTGACCACGACCAGCAGAACGTCACGCAATACTGCCGGCAGCGGCACGTCAGTGCCCATCACATCGAACACGATGCCGGGCTTCCACAGCCCGCTCATCAGCACCAGGCCGATGACGGCCAGCAGCAGCACGAAGTTCACCTTGCCTTCGATGCGGATGCCCCGCGAATCAGGCGTCGGATCTTGCCTGACCGGCAGTTCCTCTTCCCGATTCAGATAGTAGTGACGATCGATCACGTAGAACAGCGCCAGCAGCAGCACCCACATGAAGATCGTCTCGGGCAGGATGTTGCGCATGGTCCAGAAGAAGTCCACGCCCTTCAGAAAACCAAGGAACAGCGGTGGATCACCGAGCGGCGTCAGCGCGCCGCCCGCGTTTGCCACGAGGAAGATAAAGAACACGACGACATGCGCCACATGCCGGCGATTGTCGTTGGCACGCAGCAGCGGCCTGATCAGCAGCATCGCCGCGCCAGTGGTGCCCATGATGCTGGCCAGCAACGTGCCCAGCGCGAGAATGCCGGTGTTCAACTTTGGCGTGCCATGCAGGTTGCCGCGCACGCAGATACCGCCCGCCACCACATAGAGCGCGGTCAGCAACACGATGAACGGAATGTACTCGGACAGCAGCGCGTGCACGACGTTGGCCGCCGCGGTATGCACGCCAAAGACCGTCGCGAACGGCACCAGGAACAGCACGCCCCACGCCGCGGCGATCTTGCCGTAGTGGTAATGCCAGAGCTTGGGCGCAAATAGCGGAAACAGCGCGATCGACAACAGAATGCCGGCAAACGGCAGTCCCCAGATTGGCGCTAACGCCGCCCCGTCGAGATCGGCCGCATGGCCCCAACTCGGCAGCAGTCCAACAAGCGCAAGCAGGCAATGGGGAAGCAGTGTGCTGACACGTCGCATCGTGTGGATTTCTCCTTTCTCGTTAAGAGGGTCAGTGTAAAGCAAACCCCTCGGAGAAAGGTCTCAAAATGCGCCTGTTGCGGCGCGTGTGGCGATGATCAGCCCTGATCGACGAGAATCACGTGTACCCGGTATGGGCCATGCGCGCCCAGCACGATGGTCTGCTCGATATCGCCGGTTCGCGACGGACCGCTGATGATATTGGTGGCACGCGGCAGTTGACCATGCTCGGCGCGCATTCGCGCAAAGGCTTCCTCAAGATTGGCCACGATGCGCGACACCGGTACCACCGCAATATGGGTCTCGGGCAGCAGCGCTGCCGACGCAAACGTGTCCGGGCCCGATAGCAACATCAGCGAGCCAGTCTCTTCAATTGCCACGAAGCAGCCCGTGATGCCGACCAGGTCGCCATGGTCATGGTCACCTTGCGGATCGCGCAGCGGCGGACGGCATTCAACCGTCATCCCCTGCTCCGCCCACGGCAAGCTGCCCAGGCTGGTCCATGCCACGGCACGGCGCACGAGCTTCAGCCCATCCACGTACCGCACCACGGCCGCCGGAACTTCGGACAGGGTCGCCACGCGATCCACGGTCGAGGCCATCTTTTGTGCCTGCGCGACGAACCCAGCCGCACGATCGCCGTCAACCGGAGGCAGCGGCCCTTGCGGATGTCGCGCCAGATAATCGGCCACTGCCTCCCGTTCACCTTCGGTCACGGCGGGCCCCCGGCCCTGGGCAGCGCGGATGCGGGCGAAGATGCGGTCACGGGCGGCGTTGGTTTCCATGGCGATGTGAGTATGTGGCGGTTGAAGGGGCAGACCGATTGTAGAAAGCGTCCTGATGCGCGCGGTTGAAAGTTCCTAAGCGGGGGCCTGAACCGCGAACACCTGCCGCAGGTACGACAGATAGCCGGGATCGTCGCACATCGTCTTCTCGGGCGTGTCCGACAGCTTGGCCACGGGCTGCCCATTGCACCGCACCATCTTGATCACGATCTGCAACGGCTTGTAGCCAAGATCGTTGGTCAGGTTGGTGCCCACACCGAAAGCGAGCTTGCAACGACCACGGAACCGCTCGTAGAGCTCGATGACCTTGGGAATGTCCAGCGCATCGCTGAAGATCAGCGTCTTGCCGCGCGGATCCACGCGGTTGGCTGCGTAGTGCGCGATCATCCGCTCGCCCCATTCGAACGGATCGCCCGAGTCGTGTCGCACGCCGTCGAAAAGCTTGCAGAAATAGAGATCGAAGTCCCGCAGGAATGCGTCGAAGCCGTAGGTGTCCGAAAGCGCGATGCCAAGGTCGCCGCGATATTCGTGTGCCCACCGCTCCAGCGCGTAGACCTGCGAATCACGCAGGCGCGGCCCAAGGGCCTGGCAGGCCTGCAGGTACTCGTGCGCCATCGTGCCAAGCGGCGTCATGTTGTGCAGACGCGCGAAGTGGACGTTGCTGGTGCCGGCCAATTGCGGGCCAATGGCGTCGCGCATCGACAGCAGGACCTCCTCCTGCCAGTCGCACGAGAACCGGCGGCGGGTACCGTAGTCCGCGATCACGCAATCCACATAGGGTGGCGCCGCGAGCAGCTCCAGCTTGGCCTGCAGCCGGCGACGGCCCTCCGCCAGATCGGGCTTCGGCTGGGTACGTCGGAAGTACACCTCGTTGACGATGGCCAGCAGCGGAATCTCGAACAGGATCGTATGAAGCCACGGACCCTTGATGATGATCTCGATTTCGCCATTACCCTTGGCCGACGGCAGCACCTGCACGTACTTCTCGTTCAGATGGAACAGCGCCAGAAACTCGACAAAGTCGCTTTTGATGAAGCGCAGGCCGCGCAGGTAATCGAGTTCATCGTCGGTGAATCGCAACTGGCAAAGCTGCGTGATCTGGGACCGGATCTCGTCGACGTACGGCGTCAGGTCGACCCCGGCGTTGCGGCACTTGAAGCGGTACTCCACCTGGGCCTGCGGGAAGTGATGCAGCACCACCTGCATCATCGTGAATTTGTACAGGTCAGTGTCGAGCAGGGAACGGATGATCATAACGAGGCCAGACGGGGGCATACCGGAAGTCAGGCCATCATGCTAACCGAAAGTATCGCGGAGGCGCGCTGGCGTAGCCTGGCGTCGTCAGCCGCCATCGAGCGAGCGCAGCCCTTGTGGCGGTTTCTGTTCCGACTTGCGAGGCGTCTGCACACACCAGAGCGGCACCCCCTGCTCGTCCGGGCAGGTGACCAGCGTGGCCTGCGCGCGTGGCACCGCAGTCGGCAACGGATCGGCGAAATTGGCCGATGCGACCATGATGCGCTCCTGGTAGACCGAACGGCCGGCCCGGTCGAAGCGCAGCACCTGGATCATCGAGCCGGGAGGCGGGTGCAGGTCCGGGCCACATGGCACGAGACCTTCGCGGCTGCAATTGGCCATCGGGTCGCCGGCGGCCGCACGGACCACGCTGAAGCTATCCCACTCAAACGCCGTCAGCGATGAAAGCGTGACCGGCTGGTCCGTCCGCGCCCGCCAGGCCACCAGCCGGGAGACCACGCTATCGGCCATGGCCGCGGAGCCGTTCGTCGGCGCCAGCGTCTGGGCGGCCAACGGCAGCGGCGCTAGCATTGCTGTGGCCAGGCAAACTGCGAATCGGAACAGAAGGCGTGCCTGCATGGCATGGGTCCCCGGTCGGATGTTGCGTAGTCTGAATGTCCCGCAAGGGCCCGCGGCCGCACTTTTACCCCGGGTAGCCACAGGCATCGTAGGGAGAATATTAGCGGTTCGCCACCGGTTTCGATGCCCTGAACGCCACGAAAGCCGCCTGGCAGGCCGACTTTCGAATCGAATTGCCAACAAAACACATAAAGAAATAAGAAAACTATCTTACCCAGCTATATAGACTCGCTATTCTTGCGGGAAGGCTCAGCTACAATATCGGTCTTTGAAAGGCCACGGCCCCCGTTCGCCCCAAGTTATCCCGATTGACTTGCGCTGTGCTTGACGCATGTCGGGTGACTGGCGGGAACGCCGGGCAAGAATGCGGCCTTGGACCTCCCCCATTTGAAGACCGATCCGTTTTTCTGGAACCGAAATGACTCACGTTGTCACCGAATCCTGCATCCGTTGCCGCTATACCGACTGCGTTGATGTGTGTCCGGTCGATTGTTTCCGCGAAGGCCCGAACTTCCTGTCCATCGACCCGGACGAATGCATCGACTGCGCCGTGTGCGTGGCCGAGTGCCCGGTCAACGCGATCTACGCCGAGGAAGACGTGCCGGGCGATCAGCAACAGTTCATCGAACTGAATGCCGAACTCTCCCGGATCTGGCCCTCCATCACCAAGACCAAGGCCCCGCTGGCCGAGGCCGAGGAATGGAAGGATGCCACCGACAAGCTGCAATACCTGCAGCGCTAAAAAATACAGAGAGCCGTCCCCCGCGCTTTCTAGCAATGCCGGGCACACGTGTGCCCACAACGTATCAGGACGAATATGGACTTGAGCATTCCTAACCCCGTGGCCGACGCGACCCATCAGGCCGGCGGGAACCCTGGCGGTCAGCCGCTGGAAATTGACGCGCTGATCGTGGGCGCTGGCCCAGTTGGCCTGTTCCAGGTCTTTGAACTGGGGCTGCTCGAAATCAAGGCACATATCATCGACTCGCTCAAGGTAGTGGGCGGCCAGTGCGTCGAGCTGTATCCGGACAAGCCGATCTACGACATCCCGGCCGTGCCCATCTGCACGGGTCAGGAACTGACCGACAACCTGCTGAAGCAGATCGAGCCGTTCTCGCCGACGTTCCATCTGGGCCAGGAAGTGAGCGTCGTCGAGCGCCGCGAAGACGGCCGTTTCTTCGTCGAAACATCGCTCGGAACCCGCTTCATCACCAAGACCATCTTCATCGCCGCCGGCGTTGGCTCGTTCCAGCCGCGCACGCTGAAGGTGGAAGGCATCGACAAGTTCGAAGGCAAGCAGCTGTTCTACCGCGTCAAGGATCCGAGCCGCTTCCACGGCCGCAATCTGGTCGTCGTCGGCGGTGGTGATTCGGCGCTGGACTGGACGCTGGATCTGGTGGGCAAGGCCGAGTCGGTGGTGATGATCCACCGCCGCGATGGTTTCCGTGCCGCGCCGGCATCGGTGGCCAAGATGCGCGAGCTGTGCGAACAGATGGAAATGCAATTCATGGTCGGCCAGATCGGCGGCTATGAAGAGAAGGACGGCGTGCTTACCGAGATCAAGGTGACCGGCGCCGACGGCGTGACCCGCCGTATGCCCGTCGACGACATCCTCGTGTTCTTCGGTCTGTCGCCGAAGCTCGGCCCGATCGCCGAATGGGGTCTGGACCTCGAGCGCAAGCAGATCAAGGTGGACACCGAGAAGTTCGAGACGAACATCCCGGGCATCTTCGCGGTTGGCGACATCAACACCTATCCGGGCAAGAAGAAGCTGATCCTGTCGGGCTTCCACGAAGCCGCGCTGGCTGCTTTCGGCGCCGCGCCGTACATCTTCCCGGACAAGAAGATCCACATGCAGTACACGACGACCTCGCCGAAGCTGCACAAGGTGCTTGGCGTGGAGACGCCGGTTTTCGACTGACATCGGAACCGAAACAAAAAAGCCGCCTCCGGGCGGTTTTTTTGTTTGCATAAATCGAAAAGCTGGCTATAATGCGGCCTCGCTGCTAAACACGGCAACGCTGCAAAAGGTGGAAACGCCCGCTGCAAGCCGGTTTCGAGGCGAACCAGAGTTCTGGCAATAACTTCTAGCGAAAACAAAACGTTAAAAAGTTGTTGACGAAACGAAGAGAGGCTGGTTATAATTTCTTTCTCAGCTGTTCCCCGATAGCTCAGTTGGTAGAGCGCCGGACTGTTAATCCGTAGGTCCCTGGTTCGAGCCCAGGTCGGGGAGCCAACCAATATAAGAGGAAGGCCGATGCGAAAGCATCGGCCTTTTTCTTTTTGCGCGCCCAACACCCCTCCCCTGCACAAACGCTCCAGAGCCTTCGCATCAGACTGTATAAGATGCCCGCTCAAGGAACCGAAACGCGAAAATCGCTGTGAGCCCCCAAAGCTGGATCGACCTCAGGCAGGATGCCAGCACTGGCATCGAGACGATTCGCGCCCATTTCACCGGCCACGCCTACGATCCTCACTGGCATGACAGCTACCTGGTCGGATACACCGAGCAGGGCATCCAGCAGTTCCACTGTCGCCGCGAAGTCCAGCGCAGCACCCCCGGCAAAGTGTTCACGCTGGAGCCCGGCGAGATCCATGATGGCTACGCGGTGGCACCGGAGGGCTTCACCTACTCGATGCTCTATCTCGACGCACAGTGGATGGAGCGCGAGCTACGCGCCGTATTCGAGGACGCCCCAGCGCACTGCCAACCCGGCTTTGCTCAGACCCTGAGAGAAGACCCCGCGCTGATCTCGGCCATCGGTAGCGCCTATTCGTTCCTGCAGCAGCCCGAATTGCGCATCGTCCGCCAGTCGGCACTCGATGCGCTGCTCGCCCAATTGACAGCGCATATGCATTGGCGCGCGCATCACGCATTCGACCCGCGCCTGCCCCTGGTGGCACAGCGGGCGCGCGACTATCTCCACGACCACCTCGATCACGATATCGGGCTCGATGATCTGGCTGCGATCAGCGGTGTGGATCGCTATCGACTGACACGCGCTTTCAAGGCGGCATTCGGCATCGCGCCGCACGCCTACCTGGTACAGATGCGTCTGGCGCGCGCAAGACACCTGCTGGCCCGAGGCGCAACGCCAGCCGATGTCGCCGTGGCGCTCGGCTTTGCCGACCAGAGCCATCTGGGACGCTGGTTCCGGCGTGCCTATGGCCTGACACCCGCGCACTACCGCAAGCGCTGCTCAAATCTTCCAGACGCGTGAGACATCGGCCGCAACAATGGCCACATGCTCGACACACTCCCTTTTCTTCCTTTCCTGCTTTTCGCGATCGTTGCGTCGATCACGCCCGGCCCGACCAACGTCATCGTACTGAGCCACAGCGCCCGCCGCGGAATCGTGGCAACGCTGCCGATCATCATGGGCGGCTGTGGCGGCGCAGCCTTGCTGGTACTAGCCGTCGGCATCGGCATTGGCGATGCCTTGACTGACCACCCGCAGGTGCAACGCGTGATGGCCTGGAGCGGCGTGCTCTGGCTCTCCTGGCTGGCGTGGCAGATCTGGAGCAGCCCGGCAGCAAGTGTCGAGGTCGACAGCAACGACAAACGGTCACTCGGCCTCGCAGGCGCGGCCGCCTTGCAGCTCGTGAATCCGAAGACCTGGATGATGGCGCTGGCCGTGGTAAGTGTTTTTGCGGGCCACGGGTCAGACCAGTCGCATCAGGTGATTCTACTGTCACTCACCTTCTTTATCGTCTCGCTGCCTTGCATGGGCGTATGGGCGGCCCTCGGCGCGGGCGCCACCCGCTTCATCCGATCCCCCGCCATGATGAAGCGCTTTGACCGCCTCATGGCGCTTGTACTACTGATCTCGGCGTGGTGCAGCCTTTTGCAGTAACGCCAATCCCAGGATTGGCGGTCCTCGCGCACATTTCCTGGTGTATGATCTTGGATTGCCCAGGTTTACTTGACTCACCCCCGGTATACCTGTAAAAGCTTACCGGCGTATTTCTTGCGCAATACTCACGGAAACAGGTAGCCCGCCAAGTTTTTACCTAGCTAGGAAAATTTGGCCCATCACCCCTGACACAGGCAGTACGGATTTCGGTCCACAGCAGGTTCTAGGGGCGCACCACGGCATTCGCCGCTGTGTGCAATACCACCGTCATGAAAGGCTCCGGGGCCCGACATGGCACGTTTCCCCCTATGAACCCACCGCCTCTGGCGGTAATTTCCGAAGGACTGAATTGACTAAGATCGTTCTGAAACCGGGCGAGCCCGTTGAAGTTGCAATGCGTCGTTTCCGTCGCGCCATTCTGCAGACTGGCCTGATCGTGGAACTGAAGAGCCGCACCGCCTACGAAAAGCCGACGACCGAGCGCAAGCGCAAGAAGAAGGCTGCCGAGGCCCGTCTGCGCAAGCGTCTGCGTATGCAAATGCTGCCGAAGAAGCTCTACTGATTCGCGCATTGCCAAGAAAAACCGCCAGCAAGCTGGCGGTTTTTTTTCGTCCCTGCGGCACCGCCTAGGAGCGCGTGGCAATCAGCGCGCCCGCCCCAATCAGCGTAATGCCGCCGGCACGTTGCATATTGGCCTGCGCCCGTCGCGTGGTCAGCCGGGTCGCCAGCGACCGCGCCAGCAGCGCATAAACCATGGCATTGGCGCTCGCCAGCACCACGAAGGTCGGGATCAGCACCACGGCCTGCGACCAGAATGCCAACTTCGCATCCATGAACTGCGGCACGAAGGCCACGAAGAACACGATGCTCTTCGGGTTCAGCGCCGTGACCAGCCATGCCTTGGCAAAGCGCTGGGCACCGCTGCCGGACTGCGGCGCCACCTCGAGTTCCCGGGCCCGATTCGCGGTACGCAGCGCCTGCACACCGAGATAGACCAGATAGGCTGCCCCAACCCACTTGAGGGCCGTGAAGAGCGTGGCAGAGGCCGCCAGCACCGCTCCCAGGCCCGCCATCGACAGCGTGAAGGCCGTCAGGTCACCACAGGCCACACCAGCCACCGTGGCATAGGCACTGCGACCACGGTGCGCGAGCGCATCACCGATCACAAGGAGGATCGTCGGCCCTGGAATGATCAGCAGGATCACGCTGGTCAGCACGAACGCAATCCAGTGTTCGAAAGTCATCACGACTCCTTTGAAGTCCGGCTTTGGAAGTATCAAGAGTAAGCCGAACGCCGCATGTTAGCCAGCCCGCACTCCGGCAAATGGAATTGTCTCGCCGTGATTCGCGCAACAATGCGCCGAGCGATGCCCTGCATAATGGCAGATATCGCATCCTCGGGACCTCGCCTTGACCGCAATCCTCCAGATGCGCAATGTGCGCAAACTCTATGGCGACCACGTCGTGGTCGACAACCTGGACCTGGAAGTCCAGCCCGGCCAGTGCTACGGCCTGCTCGGCCCCAATGGCGCCGGCAAGACCACCACACTGCGGATGCTGCTGGGCCTGACCACGCCAGCGTCCGGCACGCTGATGCTTTGCGGCGAACCGATTCCGCAACGCGCCCCACAGGCGCGGATGCGCGTGGGCGTGGTGCCGCAATTCGACAATCTCGATCCCGACTTCTCCGTCATCGAGAATCTGCGCATCTTCGGGCGTTACTTTGGGCTGTCTTCCGCCCAGATCGCGGAGCGAGTGCCGAAGCTGCTCGAATTCGCTCGACTGGAAAGCCGTGCCGACGCGCAGGTGCGCGACCTCTCTGGCGGCATGCGGCGGCGCCTGACCGTGGCGCGAGCGCTGATCAACGACCCCGACCTGCTGATCATGGACGAGCCGACCACGGGCCTCGACCCGCAGGCCCGGCACCTGATCTGGGAGCGACTCAAATCACTGCTGTCGGCCGGCAAGACGATCCTGCTGACCACCCACTTCATGGAGGAAGCCGAACGGCTTTGCAACCACCTGTGCGTCATCGACGCGGGTCGCAAGATCGCTGAAGGCAAGCCGCATGAACTGATTGACCGCGAGATCGGCTGCGATGTGGTGGAAGTCTACGGCGACGAACTCGAACCGCTGCGCGACACGCTGACGCCCCTGGCCGAACGCACCGAAATGCGCGGCGAAACGCTGTTCTTCTACGTGCGCGAGCCGGCTCCGCTGCTGGCCGCCCTGCATGGCAAGGGCGGCGTGCGCTACCTGCATCGGCCCGCCAACCTCGAGGACGTGTTCCTCAAGTTGACCGGCCGCGAGATGAGGGATTGAAATGAGCGAACTGGACCCACCACGAAGCACTGACGCGGTCGTCGCCGGCGCGCCGCCCGTCGTGCAAACCCACCAGCGCTACCCTCAGCCGCTGCTGCCACGCAACGCGCGCAACTGGATGATGGTCTGGTACCGCAACTACATGGTCTGGAAGAAGCTGGCCGTGCCGTCATTGATCGGCAACCTGGCGGATCCGATGATCTATCTGTTCGGCCTGGGTCTCGGGCTTGGATTGCTGGTCGGCAATGTGCATGGCGTGTCGTATATCGCGTTTCTCGCGGCAGGCACGACGGCATCGAGCGTGATGATGTCCGCCAGCTTCGAGTCGATGTATTCGGCGTTCTCGCGCATGCATGTGCAGCGCACCTGGGAAGCGATCATGCACGCTCCGCTGACGCTGGGCGACGTGGTGTTGGGCGAGGTGCTATGGGCAGCCAGCAAGGCCGTGCTGTCCGGGGTGGCGATCATGCTGGTGGCCGGCCTTCTGGGCTATGCGCAGTTTCCGAGCGCGCTCGGGGCGCTACCGGTCATCGTGCTGGCGGGCGTGACATTCGCCAGTCTGGCGATGATCGTGACCGCGCTGGCACCGAGCTACGACTTCTTCATGTTCTACCAGACGCTGGTCATGACGCCGATGCTGCTGCTATCGGGCGTGTTCTTTCCGCTCGAACAATTGCCAGAAGGCGCACAGGCCGCCACGCAAGTGTTGCCGCTGGCGCACGCAGTCGCATTGATTCGCCCGTTGATGCTGGGCCGGCCGGTGGAGAATGTAGCGCTGCACGTCGGTGTGCTCGCGGCGTATGCAGCCGTGGCGCTGACGGTGGCGCTGGTGCTGCTGAGGAAGAGGATGCTGCGGTGAAGCCCCCTCGCCCAGTCATGGGCGAGGGGAGAAAAACCAACCGCTTACTGGCCCAGGCCGCGCAGCAGATCGGCCTTCAGATCTTCCACGGACTCCAGGCCAACGGCCAGTCGGATCAACCCTTCGCTGATGCCGGCAGCGGCCTTGGCTTCAGGCGCCACGCGACCGTGGGTGGTGGTGTATGGATGGGTGATCGTCGTGCGCGTGTCGCCGAGATTGCCGGTGATCGAGCACAGCTTCGTGTTATCGATCACGCGCCACGCAGCAGCACGCATGGCCTCGGGGGTGTCGCCCTTCAACTCGAACGACACGATCGCGCCGCCCCCGCTCTGCTGGCGTTGGGCGATCTCGTATTGCGGATGCGACTTCAGTGCCGGGTGGAACACACGATTCACGGCCGGATGTGACTCGAGGAACTCGGCAATCGCCAACGCGCTCTGCGAGTGACGCTCCATGCGGATCGCCAGCGTTTCCATGCCCTTGAGCATCACCCACGCGTTGAACGCCGACAGCGTCGGGCCCGCCGTTCGCACGAACGGGAACACCTTGCCCATGATGAAATCGTGCTTGCCGACCACTGCGCCACCAAGCACGCGGCCCTGACCGTCGATGTGCTTGGTGGCCGAATGCACCACCACATCGGCACCGAACTTGATCGGCTGCTGCAAAGCCGGCGAGCAGAAGCAGTTGTCAACTACGAACAGCGCGCCAGCGTTGTGCGCAATATCGGCAACCGCCGCGATATCGGACACCTCGGTCAGCGGGTTCGACGGCGTCTCCAGGAAGAACAGCTTCGTGTTCGGCTTCACGGCGGCACGCCAGGCAGCCAGATCGGTGCCGTCGACGTAGGTCGTCTCCACGCCAAACTTAGCCAGGATCGAATTGAACAGCGTCATCGTCGAGCCGAAGATCGAACGCGAGCTGACCAGATGATCGCCGGCCTGCAGCGTGGCGAGCGCCACCGACAGAATCGCGCTCATGCCCGAAGCCGTAGCCATGCAGGCCTCCGCGCCTTCCAGCGCGGCCAGGCGCGACTGGAACATCGACACGGTCGGATTCGTGAAGCGCGAGTAGGTGTAACCCTCTTCCGAGTTGGCGAAGCGTGCGGCGGCTTCTGCCGCACTGTTGAAGCAGAAGCTCGAGGTCAGGTACATCGCCTCGGAGTGCTCCATGAATTCGCCAGTGCGCAGCGTGCCGGCGCGCACGCCGAGGGTATCAATGCCGTAGGCGTCTGGGTTGAACGGTTCGCTCATGCTGCTTTGCTGCCTTCCGAAGATTCTGGTTTCTTGTTATTCGTTGCCGCCCGAGCGCTGCAGATGCAGCTGCGAACGTTCGGTTTCACCGCCGTTGGTACCTTCACGATCGGCCAGACTACGCGCGGTCTCGAGGCGCTCCAGATAGGCGTCGTCGATATCGCCGGTAACGTACTTGCCGTCGAAGCACGACGCATCAAAGTCACGCAGGTTCGGGTTGATGTCGCGCACAGCCTGCTTCATCGCTTCCACGTCCTGGTAGACGAGCTGGTCGGCGCCGATCATGCGCGCCACTTCTTCGTCCGTGCGACCATAGGCCACCAGTTCGGCACGCGTGGGCATGTCGATACCGTAGACGTTCGGGAACTTCACCGGCGGCGCGGCCGACGCGAAGATCACCTTCTTCGCACCTGCGTCACGCGCCATCTGCACGATCTCGAGCGACGTAGTACCGCGGACGATCGAATCGTCGACGATCAGCACATTCTTGCCCTTGAACTCGACACCCATCGCGTTGAGCTTCTGGCGCACCGACTTCTTGCGCACTGCCTGGCCAGGCATGATGAACGTACGGCCCACGTAGCGGTTCTTGAAGAAGCCCTCGCGGTACTGCACACCGAGCGCATTGGCCACCTGCATGGCGGCCGGGCGGCTCGAATCGGGAATCGGCATGACCACGTCGATATCGCCAGCCGGCACTTCGCGGCGAATCTTTTCAGCCAGGTAGTCGCCCATGCGCAGGCGGGCATCGTAGACCGGCACGCCATCGATGCACGAATCCGGACGGGCCAGATAGACGTACTCGAAGATGCACGGCGTCAGCACCGGGTTATCGGCACACTGCTTGCTGTGGAACGAGCCGTCCAGATCGATGAAAATCGCCTCGCCCGGCGCCACATCGCGCTCCATCTGGTAGCCGATGCCTTCCAGGGCGACGGATTCCGAGGCGATGAGGTATTCCTTGCCGGTCGGGGTGTCGACGCTGCCAATACACAGCGGGCGGATGCCGAACGGATCGCGCACAGCCAGCAGGCCGTAGCCGGCGATCTGCGCGGTGATCGCATAGGCACCCTTGACGCGGCGATGCATGCCCGCGACGGCCTTGAAGATTGTCTCCGGGTCCAGTTCGTTGCCGCTGCTGGCGCGTTGCAGTTCGTCGGCCAGCACGTTCAGCAGCACTTCGGAATCCGAATGCGTGTTGATGTGGCGGCGATCGCGACGGAACATTTCCTCGCGCAACTGTTCCGAGTTGGTCAGGTTGCCGTTGTGGGCGAGGATGACGCCGTACGGCGCGTTCACATAGAACGGCTGTGCTTCTTCCTCGCTCGACGCGGAACCGGCGGTCGGGTAGCGCACTTGGCCGATGCCCGACGTGCCCGGCAGGCTGCGCATGTTGCGCGTGCGGAACACGTCACGCACCATGCCGTTGGCCTTGTGCATGTGAAAGGTGCTGCCATTGGCCGTGGCGATGCCGGCTGCATCCTGTCCGCGGTGTTGCAACAGCAGCAGGCTGTCATAGATGAGTTGATTGACAGGGCTGGTGGAAACCGCACCGACGATACCGCACATGCCGAACTCCCAGGAAAGGCAAATGATTCAGGGGCGCAATCCCGTCAAGGGCGAACGGGATCTGCGTTGTCACTGTCGCCGCGGGTGCGCTCTGTCGAGCAACGCCCGCAGGCGCTCACGTCTTCACATATTTGGCCAGGTCCGGCGGCAGCCAGTGCCGCAGCTCGTCCATGGCCTGCATCACATAGGGGCGCGACACCGCGTCACGCCAGAATGGTTCTTCCGGCAGCCTGGTGAGGCCCGCCAGCACGACGACCAGCATTACGATCAGCGCGCCCCGCGCCAGCCCGAACAACAGCCCCAGGCCGCGATCCGCGGGCTTCAGCCCGGTGGATTCCAGTAACTGGCCCAGAATCGCCCCCGCCAGCGCGGCGACGATCCATGTACCAAAGAATACGGCGAGAAAGCCCAGCGCGCTGCGCGTCAGTTCGCCGCCAGGCAGCGACTCCGGCATCCATTGCGCGGCCATGCCGCCGAAATGGTATGCCAGTACGAAAGCCACGATCCAGCCCACCAGCGCAAGCACTTCGCGCACCAGGCCGCGCAGTATGCCAACCAGGCCCGAGGCCACCACGATGAAGGCCACCGCGTAATCGAAAAAAGTAAAAGCCATGCGTCCTGGGCGGTACGATGCGTTCCTGTCAGATGGGGGCAGACTGCCGGATTGCGATACGTCGCGGCACACCACGTGCCCACTCGCCGACGCGTCGGCTTAGAGGCGCTATCAAAATGATTCTGGCGTCGTTGCGCGGCCTTGGCCAGTCCACTTGTACTGTCTGCGGCCGCGCGGCTAGCCAGCGCCGCTTCGCTTCATGTTGATAGCGCCTCTTACTGCTCCACGATCTTCGAAGTGAGTCCGATCGCCTTGACCTTCTTCTCCGCCGCCTCGGCGGCGTCGCGACTGGTAAACGGACCCGCCCGCAGCAAGTTCCGCTCGCCATCGGCCAGCGTCTTCTTTTCCACATAGGCTGGCACCTTGCTCTCCTTGAGCTTGGCCAGCCAGTTCTTCGCGCGTTCTTCCGACGAGAACGCGCCAATCATAATCAGGTACTTCGTGCCGGCGGCGGCAGGCTTGTCCGCCGGCTTGCTATCGGCAACCTTGGTGTCAGGCTTCGCATCAGCCTTCGGCTTGTCGGATTTGTCGGACTTGTCCGCAGCAGGTGCGCTGACGATCTCCTCGCCCGCGTCTAGCGCCGCATCGTTGCGATTGGCATTGGCGGACGGTGGCAGCGGCTCGGCCTTGCGTGCCTCGACCTTCGGCTTTTGCGTGGCGCCCTGCCCGTTGGCCACGCTGACGGCCACATCCTCCGAAACCGGGCGCGGCTTGTGCTCGAACATGATCGGCAACACGATGATCGCGGCCGCCAGCAGCACCACGGCACCAATCAGACGACGCCGCGCGCGTTGCTTCTGGGGAAAATCGGGGTCAAGGGTATCGTCAGCGTATTCGTCCGCCGTCCGACGCGACGCGCCGATGCCGGCGCTCGATTCCGCGCGCGTGCGGCGACCGCGTTCGGGTGCCGGGTCAGTGCCCTTGCGGGACGAGAACAGCGAAAGCAGGCCCATAGATGCCCAAAGTATGGTGTTCGGTGCGATGCCGTTCCGGCTCAGTTGGCCTGCGTGGCACGATATGCCATCACGCCGGCCACTGTGTAGAACGACCCGAAGACCAGGATTCTATCATTCTCGGTAGCGCGCTCGACAGCATCGCGATACGCAAGTTCGGGGCTGGAAAAACATGCAACGGTGTTGTCCGGGCCCTCACGGAAGCCAGTTGCCTCAAGCTTCTCGCGCAACTCCGCGGCAGTAGCGGCCCGGTCGGTCGGCAGGTCGCACAGGCACCAGTGGTCCACCTTGTCGGCCACATGTTGCAGCACGCCGGCGATGTCCTTGTCGTGCATGGCGCCGAACACCGCATAGGTGTAACGGAAGAACCCCATATTCTCAAGGTTCTGCCCAAGCGTCGCTGCGGCATGGGGGTTGTGCGCGACATCGAGGATCACGGCCGGACGCCCTGGCAGCACCTGGAACCGGCCCGGCAACTCCACGAACGCCAGGCCGTTGCGCACTTCCTGCGCGCTCACAGGCAGGCGCGAGCGCATGGCCTGCAGCGCGGCCAGCGCCGCAGAGGCGTTGAGCAGTTGGTTGGCGCCACGCAATGCCGGGTAGCCCAGGCCATTCAGCTTGCGGTCCCGGCTGGCCCAGTCCCATTGCTGGCGTTCCTGGCCCTGCGCAGCCTGGTGGCGGAAATCACGTCCCACGAGCCAGAGTTCGGCGCCGATCGCCTCGGCGTGATCGATCACCGACTGCGGCGGCATGGGATCGCCGACGATAGCCGGCACGTGCGGGCGGAAGATGCCGGCCTTCTCGTAGCCAATCTTCTCGCGCGTGTCGCCAAGGTACTGGGTGTGGTCGATATCCACGCTGGTGATGATCGCGCAATCCGTATCAATCACATTGACCGCATCCAGGCGGCCACCGAGACCGACTTCCAGGATGATCGCGTCGAGTCCGGCTTCGGCAAACATGTGGATGATCGCCAGCGTCGTGAACTCGAAATACGTCAGGCTGACCGGATCGGCAAAGCTCGTACGGGCGCGCTCGACGGCCTCGAAATGGGGCAGGAGCTGGGCGTCCGTCGCCTGCTCGCCGTTGACGCGGGCACGCTCGTTGAACTGGATCAGGTGCGGCGAGGTATGCAGGCCCACCTTGTAGCCTGCTTCGAGCAGGATGCGTTCGAGGATCGCGCAGGTGGATCCCTTGCCGTTGGTACCGCCCACCGTGAACACCACGGCGTCAATGCGCAGGCCCAGCGCTTCCTTGACCCGCGTGATGCGGCTCAGGCCCATGTCGATGCCCACGGGGTGAGCGGTTTCAAGATGTGCGAGCCAGTCGGGGAGATTGTGGAAGATGGGCATACGGATTCAGAACTACAAAAGCAAAATGGCGCGGGTATTCGGCACCCGCGCCATTGTCCTGCAAATTTGCTTGCCGCGTCAGGCTACCGCGTCAGCCGGCTGCTTCTGCAGCAGCGCCAGCAGTTGCGCCAGTTCGGCGCGCAGGCGGCGGCGGTCCACGATCATGTCGATCGCGCCCTTCTGCATCAGGAACTCGGCACGCTGGAAGCCTTCCGGCAGCTTTTCGCGCACGGTCTGCTCGATCACACGCGGGCCGGCAAAACCGATCAGCGCCTTCGGCTCGGCGATAACCACATCGCCCAAGAACGCAAAGCTTGCCGAGACACCACCCATCGTCGGATCGGTCAGCACGCTGATGAACGGCAGCTTGGCATTCGAGAGCTGGTTCAGCATGGCCGTGGTCTTGGCCATCTGCATCAGCGACAGCAGGCTTTCCTGCATCCGCGCGCCACCGGTGGCGGTTACGCAGATGAACGGCACCTTCTGCTCCAGCGCCGCCTGGGCGCCACGGGCAAAGCGCTCGCCCACTACCGAGCCCATCGAACCGCCCATGAACTCGAACTCGAAGCAGGACACGACCACGGGAATGGTGTGGATCGCGCCGCCCATCACCACCATCGCGTCGGTCTCGCCGGTGTCATCCATGGCGGCCTTGATGCGGTCCGGGTACTTCTTGGTGTCCTTGAACTTCAGGGCGTCCACCGGCACGATTTCCTGGCCGATTTCATAGCGGCCTTCGGCGTCGAGCAGCTTGTCCAGGCGCTCGCGCGAACCGATGCGCATGTGGTGGTCGCACTTCGGGCAGACGTGAAGATTGGCCTCGACGTCGGTACGGTACAGCGTGGCCTCGCACGACGGGCACTTGACCCACAGCCCTTCCGGAATGCCCTTGCGGGTGGAGGGGTCGGTCTGTTGAATCTTGGGAGGCAGGAGTTTATCCAACCAGCTCATGAAAGCTCCTTTCGGATAACTGCCGTCCGCACGCGGGCCTCCTTCGGGAGGGGCGAATACAGGAACGGCAGGGAATCAGGCCGCGAATTTACCACGCCCGGGCCATCGGACCGAAGCAAAACGCGCCATTTGTGAAGTAAGAATCATAAATGGCGCGTTTTTCTCAGCGGCACGCCAAGCGTTGGACCAGAAATCAGGCGTCCAGTGCCTGGCGAATGTCGGCGATAAAGGCACGCAAAGCGTCCACGGCCTTCTCGCGCGGCGCATCCTCAAGCAACTGCACCAGGCGGCTGCCAATCACCACGGCGTCGGCCACGCTGCCGATGGCGCGTGCGGTTTGCGCATCACGGATACCGAAACCCACGCCCACGGGCAGATTCGCGTGCTGCTTGATCAGCGGCAGACGCGCAGCCACGCTCTCGAGGTCGAGCGTGGCCGAGCCGGTCACGCCAGTGAGCGACACGTAGTACAGATAGCCACTGGCTACCTTCGCCACCGCGGCGATGCGGTCGTCGGTCGAGGTCGGCGCCAGCAGGAAGATCGGGTCCATCTGGTTCGCGCGCATCAGCGCGGCGAAAGACTCGCACTCTTCGGGCGGGTAGTCGACCACGAGCACGCCGTCCAGGCCGGCCGCGCTGGCCGCCTTGGCGAAGGTTTCCTCACCCATGCGCTCGATCGGGTTGGCGTAGCCCATCAGCACTACCGGCGTGGTCGCGTTCGTCTTGCGGAACTCGGTCACCCAGGCCAGCACCTGTGTCAGCGAAACGCCCTGGGCCAGCGCGCGCTCGGAAGCGCGCTGGATCACGGGGCCGTCGGCCATCGGGTCCGAGAACGGCACGCCAAGCTCGATCACGTCGGCGCCGCCAGCCACGAGGGCGTGCATCAGGTCGACGGTCAACGCGGGAGCCGGATCGCCGGCGGTGATGAACGGAATCAGGCCCTTCTTCTGCTGCGCGGCCAGTGCCGCGAAAGTCTTCTGGATACGGGACATGTCAGTGGCAATCAGATAAGGCGTTGCACGGGCGATGCTGCTTCGTTGGCATCGTCATTGGCGGCGTCGGCGGTATCGGCGACATCGGACGCTTGCGGCTTGAGCGGCGCATACACGGGCTGCGCGGCGGTCACGCGCTCGCGCACCAGGCCGGCGTACTCCGGATTCATCTCGAATCCGACGAAACTGCGGCCGTGCCGGACGCAAGCCACGGCGGTCGTGCCGCTGCCCGTGAACGGGTCGAGCACAATGCCGCCCGGCGGACAGCTGGACAGCACCATGCGCTCGACGATCTCAAGCGGCTTCTGCGTCGGATGGTCGGCCCGCTCCGGGTCCTGGCGGTGAATGCGCGGCACGCTCCACAGGTCCTTCGGGTTGTACCCCACCTCGAGCCATTTCTTGCCCTCGAAGCGCGGCCGGCTGCGCGCCTTCTTGGTCTCGGCGTCGTACGGAATCCGTACCGGATCGAGATCGAAGAAGTAGTCGCGCTGACGGGCGAAGAAACCGATGTTGTCGTGCACCGACGAGAACTTGCGCGTGGTGCCGCCCATGCTCGGTACGCGGCGATCCCAGATGATCTCGTTGATCATCGTCATGCGCCGCTTGAGCATGACGAACAGCTCGGGCGAGTACTGCCAGGTGCAGAACAGGTACAGCGTGCCGCGTGGTGCGATCTTGGGTACGATCGCGTCCATCCAGCGCTCCGACCACTCGAGATAGGCATCGCCCGACAGCAGGTCTGAATCGTTGCCGTAGTCCTTGCCCAGGCCATAGGGCGGGTCCGCCACGACCAGGTCGATCGAGCCGTCGGGGATGCGCTTGATCCCTTCGAGCACGTCTTCCTGATAGAGGCGCATGGTTGCCGTATCGAGAATATCGAACGGTTCCGAACCTGCCCCGCCCTCTTCGGACTGGGACAGCGTCGTATTGGGAGGCAGCGTGCGCATCAGAGTTTCAACCCCGCGCGTTCGGCCACGGTGTGCATGTCCTTGTCGCCACGGCCGGACAGGTTCACGAGCAGCAGCTTGTCGCGGCCCAGCGTCGGCGCCAGCTTGCACGCATAGGCGATCGCATGGCTCGATTCGAGCGCGGGGATGATGCCTTCAATGCGGCAGCAGTCGTGAAACGCCTTGAGGGCCTCCTCGTCGGTGATCGGCACGTACTGCGCGCGGCCCATGTCCTTCAGCCATGCGTGCTCGGGGCCGACGCCGGGGTAGTCCAGGCCTGCCGACACCGAGTGCGTCTCGATGATCTGGCCGTTGGCGTCCTGCAGCAGATAGGTACGGTTGCCGTGCAGCACGCCGGGCGAACCGCCGATCAGCGCAGCAGCGTGGCGACCCGAATCCAGGCCATCACCGGCCGCTTCCACGCCGATCAGCTGCACATCCTTGTGTTCGATATACGGATAGAAAATTCCCATCGCGTTCGAACCGCCGCCGACGCACGCGATCACGGCGTCGGGCTGGCGGCCCGCGAGTTCGGGCATCTGCACCTTGGCTTCCTCGCCAATCACGCACTGGAAATCGCGCACCATCATCGGGTACGGGTGCGGGCCGGCCACGGTGCCGATGATGTAGAACGTGGTCTCGACGTTGGTCACCCAGTCACGCATCGCTTCGTTGAGCGCGTCCTTGAGCGTGCGCGAGCCGCTTTCCACAGGCACCACGGTGGCGCCCAGCAGCTTCATGCGATAGACGTTGGCCGCCTGGCGGCGCACGTCCTCGGAGCCCATGTAGACCACGCACTCCATGCCGAAGCGCGCCGCGATCGTGGCCGTGGCCACGCCATGCTGGCCCGCGCCGGTTTCGGCGATCACACGCTTCTTGCCCATGCGCTTGGCAAGCAGCGCCTGGCCGATCACGTTGTTGATCTTGTGCGCGCCAGTGTGGTTCAGGTCTTCGCGCTTGAGGTAGATCTGCGCGCCACCGAGCGTCTCGCTCCAGCGCTGCGCGTGATAGATCGGCGACGGGCGGCCAACGAAGTGCTTCAGTTCGCGGCGATATTCGGCGTCGAAATCGGGATCCTTCTGGTACCGCGCGTAGGCGTCGCGCAACTCGTCCAGCGCGTGAACCAGGGTTTCGGAAACGAAGGTACCGCCATAGGGGCCAAAGTGGCCACGGGAATCGGGCAGGTCGTACATGTCCAGGCTCTCAGGAAGCGCGTCAACCATGGGATGACGCGCGGGGTATCGGGGTCGGCGCGGCCGTGAGCCACGGAAGGCGGAGGGAACTATCCTGCGGATCGCCCTGCGTCGGCCTGTCGAACGGCGCGCACGAATGCGGCAATACGGGCGTGGTCTTTCACACCCTTGCTGGCCTCCACGCCGCTGCTGACATCCACAGCGTAGGGCCGCACGCGCTCAATCGCTCCAGCGACGTTTTGCGCGTTCAATCCACCACTCAAAACGATGCGAGGAGCGTCGTTTGCGCGGGGATTGGCAGGATTGGGCGGAAGCCATTGAGCAGGAATCAGGGTCCAGTCGAAAACGTGGCCGCCACCGCCATAGCCTTCCACGAAGGCATCGAGCAACAGGCCGGAAGCGTCACGATATTGATCTGCGAATTCTACCAAATCGAGCCCCGGGCGGACACGTGCGGCGCGCATGAATGGCAGCCGGCAACGCCGGGCGATCTCGGTGCACTGCTGGGGCGTCTCGTCGCCGTGGAACTGAAGCAACGTCAACGGCACACGCTCGGCCACATGGGCCACCTCTTCGGCATCTGCATTGACGAACAGGCCAACCACGGACACGAACGGCGGCACCTGCTCGGCCAGGGCCGCGGCGTGCGCCACATCGACGTGGCGTGGGCTCTTGGCGTAGAAGACCAGGCCGATCGCATCGGCACCGGCATCCACGGCGGCGCGCACGTCCTCGTCGCGCGTCAGGCCGCAGATCTTGATACGCGTGCGGGGCTCAGGCGCCATCGTGGCTATCATCGGCAAATACTCCGTGGAAGAAGCTGGCGGCCGAGTCCGCCTTGGGCAACTGGTATGGCTCAGGATACTTCACGTCGACCAGATAGAGCCCGTCCGGCATGAAGGTTGGCGCGGCCTTCTGGCGATTGCGCTCTTCCAGCACTTCCGCCATCCACTCGGCGGGATATCGGCCACGCCCCACCGCCACCAGACAACCCATCAGGTTACGCACCATGTGGTGCAGGAAGGCGCTGGCCCGGAAGCGCAGGAACACCCAGTTGCCATCCGCCTCGATCGTCACGTCGTACATCGTCTTGACGGGCGACTTGGCCTGGCATTCGGCGGCGCGGAACGCCGAGAAATCATGTTCGCCGAGCAGACATGCCGACGCCCGGCGCATCGCCTCGACGTCGAGTCGCTGCCCGTGTGGCAGCATCAGGTAACCGGCACGGCCGTGAATCATCGGCGCGCGGTGCGGCCCCGTGTACAGGGCGTAGTAATACATGCGCTCGTAGGCCAGGAAGCGCGCGTGGAAGTTCTCGTCGACGGGCTCCGCCCACTGCAGCGCGATCGACGGCGGCAGGAAGGCGTTGACGCCACGAACCCATGAAAAGCGGTCGCGGTCGAGTTCGGTGTCGAGGTGGATGACCTGCCCCAGCGCGTGCACACCCGCATCCGTCCGCCCGGCCACCGTGGTCAGCAGTCTCACGCCTGCGAAGCGCTCGATCGCGTCCTCGAGGTGGTCCTGCACGGTATTGCGATGGGGCTGCGACTGCCAGCCGGAGTAGGCCGAGCCGTCATAGTGGAGGCCGATGGCGATGCGGTTCACAGGCAAGAAACAGTTTCCTGATGGCACAAAAACAAAATGCGCCGGAAGGGACGCTTCCGGCGCATCGCTTCGGGTTGCGGTAAGGCATCTGCCGCAAACCCTGCATCATACCGGCCTTTGGGGCGTGCCCCGCGGCCGTCTGTTGCAATGGATCAGGCCACCTCGCGCAGCAACGAGCGGGCTTCCTCCTGCAGGGAATCTTGCGATTGGTCGACCACCTCCTGCAGCAGTTCGCGGGCACCTTCCTTGTCACCGATCTCGATATAGGCGCGCGCCAGATCAAGCTTGATCTGCATATCGCGGCTGCCATCCATCGTGGTGACCGACAACGTGCTGGCGGACATGCCATTCGAATCGCTATGCCGCCCCTCCGACGTCACGCGCGACAGATCGATCGGCTCGACGAGCTTGCCGCCCTGGAGCATCGTCGGCGCGGGCAGCGGCACCGTGGATTCGTCCAGCGACTGCGCCATACCGGACAGCGGCGTGGCGGAGTCCTGCTCCAGCTTTTCCGGATTCAGGTCCAGCGACAGGCTCGACATATCGAACTCGAGCGGACGCGAACGGGTCGGCGTATCGAGCGCCGGCACGCCGGCATCGTGACGTTCGTCGAGTGCGTCGTCGAGACGCACCGGCTCCGACTCGAGATCGTTACCGAACACCAGCGAAGCGGACTCGGGCGCCACGATGGGCTCCCCCGCTGCCGGCGCCGGGAAGGCATCGAGCGGCAAGGCCAACTCCGGCAATGCCAAGTCCGGCATGGCAGGCGGTTGCGTCAGGTTCGCTGCGGGATCCTGCGTGCGCCATTGATCGGCCACCGGGGTGGTCGTATCCGCCTCGTCCGACGTATCCGGCGCGACCGACAGGTACAACGCGTTGCTCGGGTCCAGCTTGCGGCCCATTTCGGCGGCCTGTAGCCAGTCCGCGCCGTGCCCACCCGTCTGGGCGAACATTTCTTCTGCGATCACTCGGAAACCTTCCACATCCTGACGAGTGCTGTAAATCTCCATGAGCTTCAGGCGAATGGCCTGGCGCTCCGGATTCTGCTGCAACGCTTCGCGCAGGATTTCCTCCGCCTGCACGTCGCGTCCATAGGCGATGTAAACCTCGGCCTCGGCGATCGGATCGACTTCCGTCGCCTCGGGTGAATTGTTGCCAATGCGGAAGTCCGCGCCAAACACGCTGTGCTGCGACGTATCGACGCTCTGTCCGCCGGCAGTGCCGAACAGCGAGTGGCCACCGGCCATCACCGTGCTTTCCTGCGACAGGATGCTGTCGCCAAAGCCAGTGCTGTCGCCGGTCTTCTGCTTCTGGCGGCGGCGATAGTACGCATATCCGCCCAGCAGCACAACCATCAGTGCAGCACCCGGCAGTAGCATCGGGTTGGCCAGCAGGCCGTCGAGCAGCGAAGGCTGCGGCAACGGTTCGGGCTTGGGCAGGGCAACGGGCTTCTTCGCGGCAGCCGGGGCCGAAGCTGCGGCGGCCGCAGTTGCTGCCTTCGGAGCCGATGCAGCGGCAGCAGCCGTCGCCGGAGCAGCGGCCTGAGCATCCGAAGCCGTTGCGGCCTGGGCTTGCGGTGCCGATGCGGCTGCGGTTGCTGCCGGAGCAGGCCCGGGCGTGGCGGTGCTTGGTGCTGCGGCGGTCGTCGTGGCTGCTGCCTTGGCAGGCTCTGCCGGCACCACGGCCGGCGCGGGAGCCGCTTCGGCCGCCTTGCCGGCCGGCGCAGGCGCCTTGGCTGCCTGGTTGGCCTGGCCCAACTTCGCGATCTCCGCGTTCTTCAGCTCCATCAGGCGCTGCATGTCGGAGATGTTCTTCTCCAGGTCAGCCACACGCGACTCGGCTTCCTTGAGCTTGCGCTGGCTGGCCACGTCGGCCTCGGCCTGCGCCTGGGCCTTGGCCTGCGCGCCACGGTCCGCCTTGGAGAGCTTCAGTTCGTCACGCGGGCCCGCTGCGGGCACCGTGGTGTCCTGCACGCGCGCCGTCACATTGCCGGACTGTTCGCGGCCCGAACCGGGCTCCACCGACTTGGCGGCAGCAGCAGCGGCCAGTCGGCTGCGATAGCTGTCGAAACCCTGCGTGCGGGCAACCACTTCACGGCGCGCCTCACGCGGGCTGACGGACTGTGCCTGCTGGGCGCTCGGCACCTTCAGCACTGCACCCGATTTGATCCGGTTGATATTGCCGCCGATGAATGCGTTGGGATTGTTGCGATACAGCGCCAACAACATCTGGTCGAGCGACACGGAATCCTGCATCTGGACCGCATCGCCGGCGATGGAAGAGAGCGTGTCTCCACGCTGCACCGTATAGGAACCATTGGCGACGGCACCTGCGTTCGCCACCGGAGCCGTGGCGGGCCGTGGCTGTTGCTGGGCGCGGGGCTGAGCAGGCGCCGCAGGAGCCGGACGCGCGGGCTCGGGAGCGGCTGCGACCGGTGCCGGCGCGGGCGCCGCCCGGGCTGGCGCTGGAGCCGGAGCCGGTGTTGCATCAGGCGTGGCCGCCTGCACCACCGTGGTCGGGGAGAAAGTCTGGTTGGACGGCTTGGCGCCGGCCGGATCCAGCAGGAACGTGTATGCCCGCGTGACCTTGCCGCTGGACCAGCTCATGTCGACCAGAATGTCCACGAACGGCTCGCTGAGCGGCTGGTTCGAGCGGACGGTCGCAACATAGCTGCCGTTCGGGCGCTGCTGCACATCGAGCTTGACGCTCGAGATGGCTGGCAGGTACGTCAGCCCTGCACGCGCATAGGCGGACGGCGGGGCAAGCTTGACAGCCAAACTGCCCGCTTCCTCGGCCGACACGCCGGTGATATCGATTTCGGCCTGGAGCGGCTGCCCCAGGTTGGACTGTACCCGTAGTTGCCCGAACCCCGCGGCATACGCGGCCGGCTGGACAAGCAGCAGGCCGAGAGCCGTGACGGCCAGCGTTGACCAGCGCTGACGGACATTAGGCGCATCTTTCCGGCGATGTAGGCTCACACTCACCTCGTGCTCCGTTATGTTTTTAGTAGCAAAAAGTTAACCCGACCCCAAAACGCATGGCAGGCAGCGCGGTACCGGTTCCAATCGAATATCTACCCGGGCGCACATCACTTCCCATCACCTCGCATCCCGGACGCAGGGTGACGCTGACCCCGTTGGCCTAGCTCATGCCGGCTGTATTGTGACGCAACCCCGGGGAAAATAGCCACCCGGATGCAACAACGCCGCGCTGTGGCGCGGCGTTGCAGGCAAAGCAGCAGATTCTGTTGCCTCGCTGCAACGATGCGGCAAGGCAATTTCGGGAATCAACCCTCGATCAGAATGCGCAGCATACGGCGCAGCGGCTCGGCGGCGCCCCAGAGCAACTGGTCGCCAACGGTGAACGCCGAGAGGTATTCGCCGCCCATCTGCATCTTGCGCAGGCGACCGACCGGAATCGTCAGCGTGCCGGTCACGGCGGCCGGCGTCAGGTCCTTCATGCTGGCCTCACGCGTATTCGGCACCACCTTGGCCCACTGGTTGTTGGCGGCCAGCATGCCTTCGATCTCGTCCAGCGGCACGTCCTTGCGGAGCTTGATCGTCAGCGCCTGCGAGTGGCAGCGCATCGCGCCGATCCGCACGCACAGGCCATCCACGGCGATCGGGCTGGCGCCGGTGGCGCCCAGGAAGCCTTCGCCACGACCCAGAATCTTGTTGGTCTCGGCGCCGCCCTTCCATTCCTCGCGCGACACGCCGTTACCGAGGTCCTTGTCGATCCAGGGGATCAGGTTCCCGGCCAGCGGCACGCCGAACTGCTTGGTTTCGTCGGCAGACAGGCCGTGCTGGGTCGACAGGATCTGTCGGTCGATCTCCAGGATGGCCGAGGCCGGATTGTCCAGCAGCGGCTTGACCGCGGCGTTCAGCGTGCCGAACTGGGTCAGCAGCTCGCGCATATGCTGGGCGCCACCGCCGGAAGCAGCCTGGTACGTCATCGAGGTCATCCACTCGACCAGGTCATGCTCGAACAGGCCACCCAGGCCCATCAGCATGCAGCTCACGGTGCAATTGCCACCGATGAAATTCTTGACGCCCTTCTTCAGCGCGTCCTTGATCACACCCATGTTCACCGGATCGAGCACGATGATCGCGTCGTCCTTCATGCGAAGCGACGATGCGGCGTCGATCCAGTAGCCATTCCAGCCGGCTGCGCGCAGGCGCGGGAAGACGTCGTTGGTGTAGTCGCCGCCCTGGGCGGTGAGCACCACGTCGCACTTCTTCAGCGCTTCGATGTCATTCGCGTCCTTCAGCGTGGTTTCATTCTTGGCCATGGCCGGAGCCTTGCCACCCGCGTTGGACGTGCTGAAGAAAATGGGTTCGAAGTGGTCGAAATCACCTTCTTCCTGCATGCGCTGCATCAGGACGCTGCCGACCATTCCTCGCCAACCGACGAGACCTACAATCATGACTTACCTCGGATGTGATGTGAACTTCCCCGCCATTTTCCTCGCCCGGCGTGGCTGCGCGGGGAAGACGGGCAGGCACGACGAACGATCTAGGGGATCGTTTTGGTAATCGTTTTAATCGTCGTGGTGGTCAGGCCGAGCGAATCCACGCCAATCGAGCCGCGCTTGGCGGTACGAGCAGCGAATGCAGTCAGAAGGGACTGGTGGAATCGGGCCATAGCGGGACAGTCTACACGAATTTGCGGCAGCGCCGCAGGGGAAATAATGGGTGTTTTGTAGCTGCTGAAGGGCTTTCTCCCCTCTCCCACACGCGGGAGAGGGGTCGGGGGAGGCGGTAATCGGCAACAAATTGCGAATTCGCATCTTGCACCGCCCGGCCATCCCCCGCAGCCCCGCTCCCGCCTTGCGGGAAAGGGGAGCAAACCACTCGGCGTCTGGCCTTATTACAGTGCCGCCAGCACCGCCTCGCCCATCTCGCGCGTGCCAACCTGCTTGCAGCCCGGCGTGATGATGTCGGCCGTGCGATAGCCCTGGGCCAGCACCTTCTTGACGGCGTTCTCGATGCGATCGGCCTGTTCGGCGCGGTTCAGCGAGTAGCGCAGCATCATCGCGGCGGAGAGGATCGTGGCCAGCGGATTCGCCACGCCCTTGCCGGCGATGTCAGGCGCCGAGCCGTGCGACGGCTCGTACAGACCCTTGTTGTTGGCATCGAGCGACGCCGACGGCAGCATGCCGATCGAACCGGTCAGCATCGCGGCCTCGTCGGACAGGATGTCACCGAACATGTTGCCAGTGACGATCACGTCGAAGCTCTTCGGTGCCTTGACGAGTTGCATCGCGGCGTTGTCCACGTACATGTGCGACAGCTCGACGTCCGGGTACTCCTTGCTGACGTCGATCACGATGTCTTTCCAGAACTGGAAAGTCTCGAGCACGTTGGCCTTGTCGACGCTGCACAGCTTCTTGCCACGCTTGGCTGCGGCCTGGAACGCCACATGCGCGATGCGGCGGACTTCCGGCTCGCTGTAGCGCATCGTGTCGAAGCCTTCGCGGGCGCCCTTGAACAGGCCATCCGGCGCCTCGCGCACACCGCGCGGCTGGCCGAAGTAGATGTCGCCGTTCAGTTCGCGCACGATCAGGATATCCAGGCCGGCCACCAGTTCGGGCTTCAGGCTCGATGCACCGGTCAGTTCCGGGTAGCAGATGGCCGGACGGAAGTTGGCAAACAGTTGCAGATGCTTGCGCAGGCCGAGAATGGCCTGCTCGGGACGCAGCGGGCGCTCCAGGCTGTCGTACTTCCAGTCGCCCACGGCGCCGAACAGGATAGCGTCGGCTTCCTTGGCCAGCTTCAGCGTGTTGTCCGGCAGCGGATGGCCTTCGGCCTCGTAGCCAGCGCCGCCGACGGGCGCCGTTTCCATCTCGAATTTTTCGTCCAGTGCGTTGAGCACCTTGACGGCTTCAGCAACGATCTCGGGGCCGATGCCATCGCCCGGCAGAACTGCAATCTTCATCTTTCTGATCCTGTAGTTTGTCTTGCCTCAGCCAACCACGCGGTTGCCCAGCCACGGCATCTTCGTGAGGCGCTCGGCCTCGTATGCCTTGATCTTGTCCTTGTGACGCAGCGTCAGGCCGATGTCGTCGAAGCCGTTCACCATGCAGTACTTGCGGAACGGAGCGATATCGAACGAGTAGTTGTCGCCGCCCGGCGTGACCACCACCTGGCGATCCAGATCGATCGTCAGCTTGTAGCCCGGGAACGCGTTGGTCTCGTTGAACAGGTGGTCGACCTGAAGGTCCGTCAGCACCACCGGCAGCAGGCCGTTCTTGTAGCAGTTGTTGAAGAAGATGTCGGCGAAGCTCGGCGCGATGACGGCACGGAAGCCGTATTGCGTGAGTGCCCACGGTGCGTGCTCGCGCGAGCTACCGCAACCGAAGTTGTTGCGCGCCAGCAGGATCGAAGCCCCTTGGTAACGCGGCTGATTCAGCACGAAGTCCGGGTTCAGCGGACGCTTGCTGTTGTCCTGGCCCGGCTCGCCGACGTCCTTGTAGCGCCACTCGTCGAACAGGTTCGGGCCAAAGCCCGTGCGCTTGATCGACTTCAGGAACTGCTTCGGAATGATCGCGTCGGTATCGACGTTTTCACGATCGAGCGGCGCCACAAGGCCGCTGTGTACGGTGAACTTTTCCATGTGATGTCCTTACTTCTTCGTCGCCGCGCTCTCGAGCGAACGGCCCGCAGCCTGCGTGTCCTTGCCCAGGCCGGCCATGGTGTTGCAGCCGGCGATTTGCAGCATGCCCAGACATGCCAGCAGCGTGATCACGAACTTTTTCATATGTCTCAATGCCGATCGGCGCCGGCTCAACCGAGCTTGCGAATATCGACGAAGTGCCCCTCGATCGCAGCCGCGGCAGCCATCGCCGGGCTCAGCAGGTGCGTGCGGCCACCGGCGCCCTGACGGCCTTCGAAGTTGCGATTCGACGTCGACGCGCAGCGCTCGCCCGGATCCAGGCGGTCAGCGTTCATCGCCAGGCACATCGAGCACCCCGGCTCACGCCATTCGAAGCCGGCAGCCTTGAAGATCTTGTCCAGACCTTCGCGCTCTGCCTGTTCCTTCACCAGACCCGAACCCGGCACCACCATCGCCAGCTTCACGTTCGACGCGACCTTGCGGCCCAGCTTCTGCACGACCCATGCGGCGGCACGCATGTCTTCGATGCGACTGTTCGTGCAGGACCCGATGAACACCTTGTCGATGTTGATCGACTCCATCGGCACGTTCGGCTGCAGGCCCATGTACTCGAGCGCGCGCTCCATCGCGTTGCGCTTGTTCGAGTCCTTCTCCTTTTCGGGATCCGGAACGCGGTCCTCGATGCTGATGACCATTTCGGGTGACGTGCCCCAGGTCACCTGCGGACGGACCTCTTCGGCACGCAGCTCCACAACCTTGTCGAAGTGGGCGCCGGCATCCGAATGCAGCGTGCGCCAATAGCCCACGGCCTGGTCCCACTCCACGCCTTGCGGCGCGAACGGACGGTTCTTGACGTATTCGAGCGTGACATCGTCAACGGCCACCAGGCCGGCACGCGCGCCAGCTTCGATTGCCATGTTGCAGACGGTCATGCGGCCTTCCATCGTCAGGTCGCGAATGGCCGAGCCGGCGAACTCCATCGTGTAGCCCGTGCCGCCCGCCGTGCCGATCTTGCCGATGACGGCCAGCACGATGTCCTTGGCGGTGCAGCCGCGGGGCAGCTTGCCTTCCACCTTGATCAGCATGTTCTTGGCCTTCTTGCCCAGCAGCGTCTGGGTGGCCAGCACGTGCTCCACTTCCGACGTGCCGATGCCGTGGGCCAGCGCACCGAACGCGCCGTGCGTGCTGGTGTGCGAGTCACCGCAGACCACGGTCATGCCGGGCAGCGTGGCGCCCTGCTCCGGCCCGATCACGTGAACGATGCCCTGACGGTGATCGTTCATCTTGAACTGGGTGATGCCATAGGCATCGCAGTTCAGGTCGAGCGTGTCCACCTGGAGCTTCGAGATCGGGTCGGCGATGCCTTGCGAGCGGTCGGTGGTCGGCACGTTGTGATCCGACACGGCCAGGTTGGCGCTGATGCGCCAGACCGGACGCTCCGCCAGCTTTAGTCCTTCGAACGCCTGCGGGCTGGTCACTTCGTGAAGCAGGTGGCGATCGATGTAGAGCAGCGTGGTGCCGTCTTCCTCGACGTGGACGGTGTGGTCATCCCAGAGTTTGTCGTAGAGCGTCTTGGCCATGATGCGAGTGGCGAACCGTCCGCTCTGCCCATCCGGGGCAGCAGCGGCGCGGGTCCGCGCATTGGTTTGCAGGGGAATTGTTTTCCGGATGCCTTCGCGGGCAAGCAGGTATTTTGCTGCGATTCCGGCAAGGCCGGGGGATTGCTTGACATCGCAATCGATTATGCCATGTGGGCCGGCCGCCAGCGGGTCGGAGAGACCACCCGGGCGGCGGTCATTGGCGAAAGGGGGATTTCGCGGATGGCGAAGGGGCCTTTGACGTCGGCCAGTCTGCCTCCCCTCTCGCGCGGACGAGAGAGGGGAGAAATCGGCACCTTACCCGCCCAGATACGCCGCGCGGATGCGGTCGTTGGCCAGCAGGTTCTGTCCGGTATCGGCCAGCACCACCTTGCCGGTTTCCAGCACATAGCCCCGGTCGGCCACCTGCAGAGCCTTGTTGGCGTTCTGCTCGACCAGGAACACGGTGACGCCCTCATCACGAATCGTGCGAATAATGTCGAAGATCTGCGCGATGATCAGCGGGGCCAGGCCAAGCGTCGGCTCGTCCAGCAACAGCAGGCGAGGCTTGCTCATCAGCGCGCGGCCGATCGCCAGCATCTGCTGTTCGCCACCCGACATCGTGCCAGCGCGCTGGCTAGCGCGCTGATTCAGACGCGGGAACAGCTTGAACACGTGCTCGATGCCTTCGTCGATCTCGTGACGGCTGGCGAAGAACGCCCCCATCTTGAGGTTCTCCAGCACGGTCAGGCTCGGGAAGACACGGCGGCCTTCCGGCGAGATGGCCATGCCCATGCGCATGATCTCGTGCGTGTTGCGCCGCGTGATGTCCTGGCCCTCGAACGACACCCGGCCGCTGGACGCGCGCGGCGTGCCGCACACCGTCATCATCAGCGTGGTCTTGCCGGCCCCGTTGCTACCGATCAGCGTGACGATCTCGCCCTTGTTGACCTCGATCGACACACCCGACAGCGCCTCGACCGCGCCGTAGTGGGTATGGACGTTTTCCAGCTTCAGCATCAGTCCTCTCCCAGATAGGCCTTGATCACGCGCGGGTCGTTGCGCACTTCCTCGGGCTTGCCAACCATGATCGGCTTGCCGTGCTCCATCACCAGGATGCGATCGGACACGCCCATCACCAGGCTCATGTCGTGCTCGATCAGCAGCACCGAGATGTTGAACTCGCGACGCAGCTTGTCGATCAGCTGCTGCAGCTCGATCTTCTCCTGCGGATTCAGGCCAGCGGCCGGTTCGTCGAGCATCAGCAAGCGGGGCTTCGTGATCATGCAGCGCGCGATCTCGAGCCGGCGCTGATGGCCATACGACAACGTGCCCGCCTCGCGGTTGGCCACGCTGGTCAGGCCCATGCGCTCCAGCCATTCGGCGGCACGGCCCAGCGCCGCGCGCTCGGCGTGGCGATAGGCTGGCGTGGCCAGCAGCCCATGCAACAAACCTGCCTTCACCTGCAGGTGCTGCGCGACCATGAGGTTCTCCACCACGGTCAGCTGCTTGAACAGGCGAATGTTCTGGAATGTGCGCACCAGACCGCGGCGTGCAACCTGATGGCTCGGCAGACGCGCGATCGAGTGGCCGTCGAGCATGATCTCGCCGGCCGTGGGCTTGTAGAAACCGCCCACGCAGTTGAACACGGTGGTCTTGCCCGCGCCGTTCGGGCCGATGATGGCGAAGACCTCGTCACGACGCACATCGAACTCGATGCCGTCGACGGCCAGCAGACCGCCAAAGCGCATCTGCAGGCCGGATACTTTCAGCATTTCTGCGCTCATCGCGGCAACTCCACGTGGGGACGGCTTGCGGGCAGCAGGCCCTGCGGACGCCACATCATCATCAGCACCATCACCAGACCGAAAATCAGCATCCGGTACTCGGCGAAGTCACGCGCCACCTCGGGCAGCACGGTCAGCAGGATGGCAGCCAGGATCACGCCAAGCTGCGAACCCATGCCGCCGAGCACAACCACGGCCAGGATCAGCGCGGACTCGATGAACGTGAAGGATTCCGGATTGACCAACCCCTGGCGCGCCGCGAAGAACGCGCCGGCCAGACCGGCGAACGATGCACCCAGCGTGAACGCAGACAGCTTGATGCGCGTGGGATTCAGGCCCAGCGAGCGGCACGCGATCTCGTCCTCGCGCAGTGCCTCCCAGGCACGGCCCATCGGCATCCGGATCAGACGACTGGTCACGAACAGCGTGAAGCCCACCAGCAGCAGCCCGAGCAGGTACAGGAAGATCACCATGTGCTGGCCGGTATAGGGAATACCGATCAGGTCATTGAACGTCTTCGCCCCTTCCACGCTGGCGCTGCGTGCCAGTTCGATACCGAACACGGTCGGCTTCGGAATACCCGAGACGCCATCCGGACCTCCGGTCAGGCTGGTCAGGTTGTTCAGCAGCAGGCGAATGATTTCGCCGAAGCCCAGCGTCACGATGGCCAGGTAGTCACCACGCAGCCGGAGCACCGGGAAACCGAGCACGAAGCCGAACGTCGCGGCCAGACCAGCGGCCAGCGGCAGGCACTCCCAGAACGTCAGGCCGAAGTACTGGTTCAGCAGCGCGTAGGTGTAGCCACCCACGGCGTAGAAACCCACGTAGCCCAGGTCGAGCAGACCGGCAAAGCCCACCACGATGTTCAGGCCCAGGCCCAGGATCACGTAGATCAGCGCCAGCGTGGCCACGTCCACCGCGCCGCGTGAGCCGAGGAACGGAAACACCAGCCCCACGGCCAGCAGCAGCCACACCGCCCTGCGTTGCCGCTGCGCGCCCATCGCGGGCAGCGCCGGCAACTTCACGGCGCCGCGCGCGCGCATCAGCATCGGCTTGAACAACTGGAAGATGAACACCACGGCCACGGCGATCCATACCGGACGCCAGTGCGGCTCGAGCACCACCTTGTAGCCGTCGAGCTTCAGTTGCAGCCCGAGCAGCGGCACGGTCAGGATGGCCGTCAGCACGGCGGCCGTCACCGCGTTCTTCAGCGTGTCGGAGACCGACGTTTGCGGGACGGACGCCCGCGAAATCGAAGTCGCTTGAGTCATGTCGTCCTCCCCTTAGACCTTTTCCACGTCGGGCTTGCCGAGCAGGCCCGTGGGACGGAAGAGCAGCACCAGGACCAGCAGGCCGAACGCCACCACGTCCTTGTACTCGGCCGGCATGTAGCCGGAGGCGAAGGTTTCGGCCAGACCCAGCAGCACGCCGCCGAGCATGGCGCCCGGGATGCTGCCGATGCCGCCCAGCACCGCCGCCGTGAAGGCCTTGATGCCAGCGATGAAGCCAATGAATGGATTGAGCTTACCGATCGTCAGACCAATCAGCACGCCGCCCACGGCGGCCAGCATCGCGCCGAGCACGAACGTGAAGGAGATCACGCGGTTCGTGTCGATACCGAGCAGGTTGGCCATGCGCATGTCTTCCGCGCAGGCGCGGCAGGCGCGGCCCATGCGGGAATGGCCAATGAACAGCGTCAGCACGATCATCAGCACCAGCGTCACGCCCACGATGAGCAGCCGCGAATACGGCACGGTCACCGTGAAGTCGCTGCCCATCTGGAATTCGATCGCGCCAGAAATCAGGATGGGCACCGACACGTCGCGCGCGCCCTGCCCAATCTGGACATAGTTCTGCAGGAAGATCGACATGCCGATAGCCGAGATCAACGGCACCAGGCGCGGCCCGCCACGCAGGGGGCGATACGCCACGCGCTCGACGGCATAGCCGTAGCAGCCTGTCACGGCGACGGAGACGATCAGTGCCGCGCCAAGCACCAGCGGCAGCGGATAACCCGCCTGCGCGCCAATGGCGGTCAGCGTCACGAGACCCACGTACGCGCCGATCATGTAGATCTCGCCGTGGGCAAAGTTGATCATGCCGATGATGCCGTAGACCATCGTGTAGCCGATGGCGATCAACGCATAGATCGCACCCAGCGTCAGGCCGTTGACCAGCTGCTGAGTGAACTGTGGAAGAAATTCGTTCATGCGAGGGACCTTGTGGATCGGGAAGCCCGATGCGGGGAGTTGACCGCCGTCATGTGGCGATCCATCAACATCGAACCGATACCAAAACGCCCCGCTCGCCGGGTCGGGAGCGGGGCGTCTCGCCAGAATGGCGCCGGGATTTAGTTGGCGGCGGTCTTCGTGGCGTCCTTGTGCCACGTGTAGACGACGAACTTGAACGACTTCAGGTCGCCCTTCGCGTCATATTCAACCTTGCCGATCGGCGTGTTGAACGCGTTCTTGTGCATGTAAGCGGCAACCTTCGTCGGGTCCGTGCTCTTGGCGCCCGTGATGGCATCGCCAATGATCTTCACGGCGGCGTACGCGGGCATCTGGAACGGACCGTTCGGGTCACGCTTCTTGTCGGCGAAAGCCTTCACCAGGGCCGCATTGGCCGGATCGGCCGAGAAGTCGGCGGGCAGCGTCACCAGCATGCCTTCCGAAGCCGGGCCGGCGATGGCGGTCACGTCCTTGTTGCCAACGCCCTCGGGACCCATGAAGGTCGCCTTGACGCCCTGCTCACGCGCCTGGCGCAGCAGCAGGCCCATTTCCGGGTGGTAGCCACCGAAATAGACGAAGTCCACGCCTTGCGACTTCAGCTTGGTGATGACAGCGGAGTAGTCGGAATCACCGGCGTTGATGCCTTCGAAGACCGCCACGGGAATCTTGGCCGCTTCCAGATCCTTCTTCACCGAGCTGGCGATGCCCTGGCCGTACGACTGCTTGTCGTGCAGCACGGCAACCTTCTTCGGCTTGACCTTGTTGATGATGTACTGGGCGGCTGCCGGACCTTGCTGGTCGTCACGGCCGATCGTACGGAAGATGAAGTTGCGCTTCTTCGTTTCGGTCAGCTGCGGCGCGGTAGCCGACGGCGTGACCATCACGATGCCTTCGTTTTCGTAGATATCCGATGCCGGGATCGTTGAACCCGAGCACACGTGACCAATCACGTAGTGGATGCCCTGGCTCACGATCTTGTTGGCCACGGCCACAGCCTGCTTCGGTTCGCAAGCATCGTCCATCATGACGGCTTCGAACTTGTTGCCGTTGGCGCCGCCGGCGGCATTGATCTGTTCGATGGCGGTCAGGGCACCAGCCTTGACCATGTCGCCGTACTGGGCGACCGAGCCGCTCATCGGGCCGGCAATGGCGATCTTGATGGTTTCGGCGTTGGCCGAAGTAAAGGCAGCGAGGCCGGCAGTGGCAAGCACGGCGGCCATGGCAGTGGACGTGAGACGGGACAACGTCATCAGGAGCTCCTCGATTATGTATTGGTCATCCGGGCAGAGTCGGCATGACCGGCGCAATCGAACAACACCCGCGGGAATGCGCCGCCTGACGTGGCGAACGGTACGGCCCAGAGCGGAAGTCGGGCCTGCGGTGAAGAGTTGATGCTTGTGCGGGGCCCGGCATGTGTCGGCGCCCGCCAGACGACGGTCGCCAAAAGTTCGGAAAGACAACGTTGATGCGTTCTCTATTGCGCAAGCGCTTCGCCTGCCCCGCTTTCCAACACGGCTGGCCGGAAGGGTGGCCCGGCTGCCGGTCGGTAAAGCAGCCCGCATTATAAAGGGAAAGTTGCAACCAGATAGAGTGAAGTTCTTCGAATTTGGGGAAAACCCGACAACTTATGAAGACCGTTGCAACCCGCCGACGGCAGGATTCGCCGCCAAAAGCTGATTTCACAACAATTGTGCACAGCGGCATCTGTGGCGCGCCGGTTGCATTGGGCCACCTATGGCAACCGCAGGGCTAGCCCCCTACAAGGACATGAGATCGCGCGAGTCAATGATCGGCGCCAGCCTCAGGCTTGACCGCCGCGCTGCCCCGCTCTCTGCAGTGCAGCGCAACACGCAAGGCAAAAAAAAACGCCCCGGCGGACCGGGGCGTTCTTCATCTTGCGTGACAGCAACCAGATCAGCGCTTGGCCAGATCCGGCACTTCGCGTGCGGCGGCGCCGTTGAATAGCTGGCGCGGACGACCGATCTTGTATTCCGGATCGGTGATCATCTCTTCCCACTGCGAGATCCAGCCCGGCGTGCGTGCCAGGGCGAAGATGCAGGTGAACAGCGAGGTCGGGATGCCCAGCGCGCGCTGCACGATACCCGAGTAGAAGTCCACGTTCGGGTACAGCTTGCGGCTGACGAAGTACTCGTCTTCCAGCGCGATCTTCTCGAGCTCCATGGCCAGCTTGAACAGCGGGTCGTTGTGCAGGCCCAGTTCGTTCAGCACTTCGTAGCAGGTCTCGCGCATCAGCTTGGCGCGCGGGTCGTAGTTCTTGTACACGCGGTGGCCAAAGCCCATCAGGCGCACGCCCGAGT
>Ga0310345_10000269_pt1 | contig 93014 bp, 66 predicted proteins | sample HC15DNA20500_MG_FD_204667 | JGI IMG/M metagenome (GOLD analysis project Ga0310345, IMG submission 204667) | Marine microbial communities from station ALOHA, North Pacific Subtropical Gyre - HC15-DNA-20-500_MG | ecosystem: Environmental > Aquatic > Marine > Oceanic | place: Pacific Ocean: North... | reverse complement strand
GCAGCGGCGCCTCGGCCGGCAGGGCCGCGGCCCGGTCCGGGGCGGGGGGCGCAGGGGGCGCCTCCGCCGGGCCGGCGCGCAGCCGGTTCAGGGCCACCGCCAGCCGGGCCGGGTCCACCGGCTTCAGCAGGAAGTCCAGCGCCGGCACCTCGAAGGCGCGCACGGCATGGGCGTCGTGGGCGGTGACGAAGACCACCCGGACCGGGGCCGCGGATCCCGGCGCCGGCGTCCCGGCGACGAGGTCGAAGCCCAGGCCGTCGCTCATCTCCACGTCGAGGAACACCGCGTCGGGGGCGGCGCGGGCCATCGCCTCGCGCGCCTCGGCGACCGAGCCGGCCTCGGCCACGATCTCCACGTCCGCATGCGCCTGCAGCAGGCGGCGCAGGCCGCGGCGGGCCGGCGGCTCGTCGTCGACCAGCATCACGCGAAGCACGGGCGCCCCTCCAGCCGCAGGCGGGCGGTCACCTGGCCCGCGGATTCGATCAGCGCCAGCTCGTGGCGGCGGGGATAGTGCAGCTCCAGCCGGCGGCGGGCGTTGACCAGGCCGAGGCCGGCGCGCCCCTCCTCGCTGGGGGCGAGGCGGCCGGGGTTGGAGACCTCGACCGTGATCGTCTCCGGCCCGGTGCGCCGGGCGGCGACGCGGACCTCGAGGCTGCGGGGGCCGCGGCGCAGGCCGTGCTTGACGGCGTTCTCCACCAGGCCCTGCACGATCAGGTGCGGCAGCGGCACGGCCCCCAGGTCCGGCTCCACCGCCACCGTGCAGCGCAGGCGGTCGCCGAAGCGCAGCTCCTGGATGCGCATGTAGGCCTCGACCGCCTCGATCTCCTCGCCCAGCGAGCAGATCGGGCGGGTCTGCGGGTCCAGCGAATAGCGCAGGTAGGAGGCGACGCGCCGGGTCATCTCGATGGCGGCGTCGGGGTCCTCGGGGATCTCGGCGGCGATGGTGTTGAGGGCGTTGAACAGGAAATGCGGGTCGAGCTGCAGGCGCAGGCGCTTGAGCTCGGCGCGGGCGACGGCGGCCTCGGCCTCGCTGCGGCGCATCCGGTCCCGGCGGGCGACCGCCTCGCTGCGCGAGCCCACGTAGATCAGCGACCAGACCACGAAGAGGGTGGAGTAATAGGCCGCCGGATAGAGGGGCTTGGTCTCCGGCCCGTCGACGGGCAGCCAGGGGAAGACCTGCGTCTTGACCGCCCCCGCGGCCAGCATCAGCAGGATGCCGGCGGCGATGGAGGCGGCCAGCATCACCGCCACGGTCGCCGCCGGGCGATGCCGGGTGCGCGAGAGATAGAGCACATGCGCGAAGCCGGTCAGCGCGAAGCCCAGCGGATCGAGCAGCAGGGTCATCGTCACGGCCAACGTCGCGTCCCCGAACAGGAACATGCGCGAGATCAGCCCCAGCACCGCGAAGAACGCCCAGCCGGCGGCGTGCGCGGTCCAGAATGCCGTCGATCCGGGAGACCAGGGGGAGGGGGAGGCGCCGGCGGCGGGATCGTCCTGCGCCGCCTCCGCGTCGGGGAGGCTCTGGCCGCCGGGCCAGAATTCGTCCGGGGCTGCAAGGCTCATGGGGCGAGGTCCCGACCACGACGCTCGCCGTCCGGCCCCCTGCGGCAGGAGCGGCCGGCGGGCGACGCCCGCGCGCCGCCGCGTCCCTTTCATCGAGGGTATCCGCCGCTTCATCGATTCACCAGCGCAAAGGTTGCGCGCATCGACCATGCTGCGCGCACGCGGTCCGGGGGGCGGCGCCGAGGTCCGGCGGGCGAAGCCGTATCGAGCAACCAAGAGAGGGGGGGAGACCAGCATGACCGGCTCCAACATCCGCCGCGACGCCAGGGCGTCGCTGCTGCTGACCGCGTCCGCCACGGCGCTGCTGATCGCCGCGCCGGCCACGGCGCAGACCATCGAGAGCTGTCCGCTGCCGGTGGAGGAGTTCTACGGCTCGGCGCCCTTGCCGGTGACCTGCGACGTGCCGGCGGACGCGGGGCTGACCGGGGCCGACGCCTCCGGCTCGAGCCTCTTCAACGTCTATGACTACACGCTGACCAGCGAGGCGGACCTGCAGGTCGACGTGGGCGTGCAGGCCTTCGGCCTGCGGGTGAAGCTGCAGAGCCTGAACGGAAGCGGCGACATCGGGGACGCCGGCGGCCCGGGCGTCGACGGCAGCACCATCTCGATCACCAACTTCGGCGACATCGACGTCAGCGGCGCGAACGGCGGCTCGACGACCGAGAGCTTCGTGGCGATCCACGCCGAGGCGGTGGGCGGCCGCGGCGCCGACGCGCCCGACGCCGGCATGGACGGCGGGCGGGGCGGCGACGGCGGCTATCTCACCGTGGTCAACAACGGCGCCATCACCCTGGACGCGGCGGTGGGCGACGTGGTCGACGCCAACATCCACGGCATCTTCGTGCGCAGCTACGCGGGCGAGGGGGGCGCGCAGGATTCCTCGACCTTCGGCCTCGGCGACCAGGTCGGCGGCAACAGCGGCGACGCCAAGGACTCGATCGTCGAGAACCATGGCGACATCATCTTCGGCGCCGCCCACGACCCGATGACGGTGAAGGTCGGGGCCAACGCCATCCACGTGAACGCGCAGGGCAACAAGGGCGGTCCCGACAACGGCGAGGGCGGCTCCGGGGGCACCGTGCAGGTGAGCAACGACGCCGGGATCTTCCTTTATCTCGCGCCCGTTGAGGCGTTCGACGGCTCGGTCGCGGGGATCTTCGCGCGCAGCTGGGGCGGGGACGGCGTCGCCTCCAACGACAATTCCGACGACGGCGGGCGCGGCGAGGAAGGCCGCCCGGTGAAGGTCGTCAACTCCGGCGCCATCTATGTCGAGACCACCCGCCCGCTGGGCTGGGGGGCCGAGGACGGCGACTTCTCGGCCGGGATCTACGCGATCTCGCTGGGCGGCGACGGGGGGCGGTCGGCCAACGACAGCACGGGCGGCGCGGGCGGCGGCGCCTCCCAGCCCACCAGCCAGGACAGCAGCCAGGGCCTGACCTCGACCAACATCGTCCTGCAGGGCGGCTCGGTGATCACCCAGGGCGACGCGCTGCTGGGGATCCTGGCGCGCAGCCTGGGCGGCGACGGCGGGCCCGGCGCGGCGGCGGACGGCGGCGACGCGCATTCCTCGATCGGCGGGCGCGGCGGCGACGCGGGCGCGACCGAGATCGACCTGATCGGCGGCACGGTCACCACCGAGGGCGACTACGCCTATGGCATCGTGGGCCAGTCGGTGGGCGGCGAGGGCGGCTCGCAGGCCGCCACGGCCGGCGCGGGCGGGGGCGGCGGCTCGCTGACCGTGGACGCGGACGCGGCCTCGAGCATCTCCACCGCCGGCGATTTCGCCGCCGGCGTGGTGCTGCATTCGGTCGGCGGGGGCGGCGGCATCGGCGCCGACTTCACCCGGGTGCTGGCGGGCTCCGGCGGGACCGGGGGCAACGGCGGCGACGGCGGATCCGCCACCATCACCTCGGCCGCGACCGTGTTCACCAACGGCATGTACGCCCACGGCCTGCTGGCGCAGTCGATCGGCGGCGGCGGCGGCTCGGGCGGGGTCGGCGAGGGGCTGGTCGTGGGCCTGGGCGGCGACGGCGGCGAGGGCGGCGAGAGCGGGCTCGCGCTGGTCAACGTCTCGGGCGGGGTCACCACCATCGACTACGGCTCCAACGCGGTGGTCGCGCAGTCGATCTCCGGCGGCGGCGGTGCGGCCGGCGCCTCGGGCGGGATCGTCTCGGTCGGCGGCCAGGGGGGCACGGTGATCCCGGGGTTCCCGATGCCGCTCGACACCTCCGGCTCGGCCAGCGTCAACACCGCCGCCGAGATCGACACCTACGGCGACGCCTCCTACGGGGTGCTGGTGCAGTCCATCGGGGGCGGCGGCGGCTCGGCCTCGGGCTCGGCCGGCGTGGGCGCGATCGGAGGCACGGGGGCCGCGGGAGGCAACGCGGCCAACGCCTCGATCTTCGCGGTGGACGGCCACGTCGCCACGCGGGGCGCGTTCTCCCACGGGCTGGTGGCGCAGTCGATCGGCGGCGGCGGCGGCACGGGCGGGTCGGTGATCGACCTCTCGGTCGGGGCGGGCGTCGGCGTGGGCGGCGACAGCGGCGCCGGCGGCGCCGGCGGGCGGGCCTGCATCTCCACCTCCTACGACGGCTGCGTCAACATCACCGCCCAGGGCGGGACCGACAAGCCGGCGCAGGGGTCCGGGTTCAAGTTGACCACCGAAGGCGACTTCGCCAACGGCGCGATGGTGCAGTCCATCGGCGGCGGCGGCGGCTCCGGCGGCAGCGCCGGGGGGGTGGGCGCGCTGGACGTGGTCAGCCTGCAGATCGGCGGCAAGGGCGCCGTCGGCGGCGACGGCCATGTCGCGGAGATGACCCTCTCGAACCTCGCCCTCGAAACCCACGGCGAGAACGCACACGGGCTGGTGGGCCAGTCGGTGGGCGGCGGCGGCGGCTCGGGCGGCAGCGCGGCCGGGCTCGGGGTCGAGACGGTGGCCCCGATCCAGATCGGCGCCTCGGCCGGCCAGGGCGGCAGCGCGCAGAGCGTCGACCTGCAGCTGGCGAACAGCTCGGTGAGCACCTTCGGCCACAACTCGGTCGGCATCGTCGCCCAGGCGATCGGCGGCGGCGGCGGCACGGGCGGCTCGGCCTACGGCGGCACGGTGAACGACGGCATCACCTTCGGCGCGGCGGTCGGGGGCACGGGCGGCCAGGGCGGCAACGGCGGCTGCACCTACGGCTCGGCCGGCTGCACCGCCTCCCAGTCGGAGGGGGAGACCCGGGTCAGCGTCAGCCTGACCGACGTCACCCTCGTCACCGGCGAGGTGATCCTGCCCGACGGCTCGATCTACGGCGGCGAGGACAGCTTCGGCATCCTCGCCCAGTCCATCGGCGGCGGCGGCGGCATGGGCGGCTCCTCGGCCGAGGCGGCGCTGACCGCGGCGGCGCCCACCGGCACGGGCGAATCCTTCGAGGCCTCGGCGGTGCTGTCGCTGGGCGGCGCGGGGGGCGCGGCGGGCGCGGGCTACGACGTCGACGTCTCGCTCGGCGGCGCCAGCATCCTGGTGACCAACGGCGACGGCGCCCATGGCATCGTCGCCCAGTCCATCGCCCACGGCGGCGGCGCGGCGGGCAGCGCCAGCGCGCTGGACGCGGTGCTGGGCGACGGCGACACCTCCGAGGCGAATTTCGAGATGGCGCTGGGCAACTCCGGCGGCGCCGGCGGCACCTCGCGCGACGTGACGGTGACGGTGGCCGACCAGTCCTACGTCGGGACCAAGGGCGACGGGGCCAACGCCATCGTGGCGCAGTCGATCTCCGGCGGCGGCGGCGCCGGCGGCGTGGGCAGCGGGTCCGAGGACCAGCTCGGCGGCGGCTTCAACCTCACCGGCACGGTCAACCTGGGCGGCACCGGCGGCGACGGCGGCTCGGTCGGCACGGTGACGGTGACCATCGAGGAAGGGGCCACGGTCGAGACGCTGGGCTCCGGCTCCCGCGGGATCCTGGCGCAGGCCATCGCCGGCGGCGGCGGCGCGGCGCAGGGCGGCACGGTGGGCCTGTCGGGCGGCCAGGACGGCGAGGAGGAGAGCGTCGAGGGCTCGATCGGCGTCGGCGTCGGCCGGGCGCCGGGGAACTCGATGGTCGGGGGCACGGTGCGGGTCACCGTGGACGGCACGATCACCACCTCCGGCGGCGACGCGGACGCGGTGCTGATGCAGTCGGTCGGCGGCTCCGGAGGCCTCGGCGGCTCGGTCGCCAACGACGCCGGCAAGAACCGCTCCGGCGGCTTCCTGGGCGGGGACGAGGGGGTCAGCTACGGGCTGACCGCCAACATCGGCGGCGGCGGCGGCACGGGCGGCGACGGCGGCGCGGTGACCGCGACGCTGGGCGGCACGCTGCAGACCTTCGGCGACTGGTCCGACGGGCTGGTGGCGCAGTCGATCGGCGGCGGCGGCGGCGCCGGCGGCACCTCCACCGCCTCGGGCAGCGAGGCGACGGCGCAGATCGACCTCGCGGTCGGCGGCTCCGGCGGAGCCGGGGGCCGCGGCGGGACGGTGACGCTGGTCACCACCACCGGCGCGGACCGGCCCACCGTCTCCACCGCCGGCTACGGCGCCCATGGCGTGGTGCTGCAGTCGATCGGCGGCGGCGGCGGCCAGGGCGGCGACGGCTCGGACAGCGCCGAGGGCGACCTGACCATCGGCGGCGGCGTCGGCGGCTCGGCCGGCTCCTCCGGCGCGGGGGGGAGCGTGACCTACCAGCACGTCTCCTCCTCCGACGCCTACGGCATCACCGTGCGCACCCAGGGGGAGGACGCCTACGGCTTCCTCGCCCAGTCGGTGGGCGGCGGCGGCGGCATCGGCGGCGCCGGCAACAGCGAGGCGGCCGAGGACCGCGGCAGCCACCAGATCGACGTCACCGTCGGCGGCTCGGCCGGATCCTCGGGCGACGGCGGGGCGGTGACGCTGGACGCGCTCTTCGACATCGGCACGACGGGCGACCGGTCCTTCGGCCTGGTGGCGCAGTCGATCGGCGGCGGCGGCGGCGTCGGCGGGGCGTCGGATTCGGATTCGCTCGCCTCCGTCACCGTCGGCGGCTCCGCCGGCACGGCGGGCAAGGGCGGCGCGGTCCAGATCTTCCTGCGCGAGGGCTCGCAGATCGCGACCTCCGGCCTCGGCGCCCACGGCATCGTGGCCCAGTCGATCGGCGGCGGCGGCGGCATCGGCGGCGACGCCTCGGGCGGGATCTTCGGGCTGCGCGGCATCGACGGGTCCTCCGGCTCGAACGTGCGCGGCGGGAACGTGGAGATCTTCATCGACGCCGGCGCCACGGTGCACACCACCGGCGACCGGTCCTTCGGCGTGCTGGTGCAGTCGATCGGCGGCGGCGGCGGCATCTCCGGCGGCGCGGGCGGCATGAGCCTGGGCGGCGACCCGACCTCGGGCGCGCTGGGGGGCGTGGCCTCGGTCAGCGTCTCCGGCGACGTGCGGGTCGACGGCGAGGAGTCGGTCGGCGTCTTCGTCCAGTCGCTGGGCGTGGCCCCCGACGGCACCAACCAGACCTTCGTCGAGGTGGCGGGCGGCGGTTCGGTCACCGGCGGCGCCGGGGCCGACTCGGCCGCGATCATGATCGTGGACGGCTCCGACCCGGCGGTGATCGTCGATCCGAACGGCGTCGTCTCCGCCGGCGACGCCGAGGGCCGCTCGATCGTCTACCGCGGCAGCGGGACCGTGGCGCAGGGCTACGCCCTGGGGATCTACAACGACGGGACGGTGATCGGCGACCTCAGCCTGCAGGACTCCACCGGCGCCACGGCCGGGACCCTCTACAACCAGGAGGGCGGCGTCTTCGTCCCGTCGAGCCAGATCCAGGCCGACGTGGTCAACGCCGGCGCCGTCGACCTGGTGGCCGAGCCCGCGGGCTGGACCGACGGGCCGCTGGGCGCGGCCTTCGACGCGCCGCCGACGCTCGCCGCGATCACGCCCCCGGCTCCGCCGCGTTCGGGCATCGGGCCGGTGCGGCTGGACGGCGACTTCACCCAGACCCGCCGCGGCGTGCTGCGGGTGACCGGCGACTTCGACCGCGCCCGCATGGACCTCCTGCGGGTCTCGGGAAGGGCGCGGCTGGGGGGCACGCTGCTGATCGAGCCGATCAGCATCTCCCCCGACGCGCGGCTCGACGTGATCGCCGCCGACGGCGGCGTGCGCGGGCGCTTCGACGAGGTGGAGAGCGTGCTCTTCGACTTCGCCCAGCGGCGCGAGGGGGGCGGGATCTCGATCGAGGCGGTGGACAGCCACTTCGCCGACCCGAGCTTCGGCCTCGACGCCCAGCAGGCCAGCGCGGCGCGCTATCTCGACGGCGTGTTCGACGCGGGCGGCGAGGGCTTCGGCGAGTTCTTCGCGGGGCAGGAGCGGCTGGCCCGCGTCGACGCCGGGGCCTATGCGCAGTCGCTGACGATCTTCGCCCCGGGCGCCACCCTGGCCCCGGCGGCGGCGAACTTCGACCGGGCGCGGACCCGGCTGGACGCGGCGCAGGCCTGCTCCGGCCCCGGCGCGGTGGAGGCCGGCGAGGGGCGCTGCCTGCGCATGCTCGGCGGGATCGAGCGGCGCGACCAGCAGGGCGACGCCTCGGGCGCCTTCGGCTACGACGGCTCGGTGTGGACGGTGGGCCTGGCCGGGCAGGCGCCGGTGGCGCCGGGCTGGATCCTGGGCGCGGCGGCGGGCTACGAGGGGGCGGACTACTCCGGCGACGCCTCCACCTCGGCCGAGGGCGGGACCGGCTTCCTCGCCGCCTCGCTGCGCCACGAGGTCGGGGCCTGGGGCTTCGGCGCCGCCGCCGGCGGCAGCTGGGGCGACTTCGACCTGGAGCGGCGCCTGGCCGGCGCCACGGCCGAGGCCGACGCCCAGGTCTGGAGCCTCGCGGGCCGGCTGCGCGCCGACTGGACGATGCCCCTGCCGCACGGCTGGCTGCGGCCCTCGCTCGACCTCGACGTGGTGCACTCGGCGGCCGAGGGCTACACCGAGCGTGGGGCCGGGGCGCTGAACCTCGCCCTGGGCGCGAGCAGCGAAACCGCGGCGATGCTGACCCCTGCGCTGGAGCTGGGGGGCGAGACGCCGCTGACCGCGGACGCGGCGCTGCAGGCCTGGGTGCGGATCGGGGCCACGTTCTCCTCGGTCGACGGCTACGGGGCGACGGGGCGGCTCGCCTCGGCCAACCCGGCCCTGGGCGGCTTCCGCAGCGTGGTCGCGGTGGCCGACGCCACCGCGCGGCTGAGCGCGGGGCTGGCGGTGGTCGAGGCGGACGCGCTCTCGGTCGAGGCGGTCTACGACGGCGCCTTCGCCGACGGCTATTCCGCCCACGGCGGCAGCCTGCGGCTGACCCTGCGCTTCTGAGCGGGACGCCTCCGCAGAACCGGCCGGGCGCCGGGGGGATGGCCCCCCGGCGCCCGGTTCCGTTTCAGGCCGCCAGCGGCAGCGCCGGCGTCTCCGACCAGGTCCCGTCGGGCAGGCGGCGGGCGGCGACGCGGCCCTCGTGCAGGGCGAAGAGGTGCAGCCAGCCGTTGTCGAACAGCGCCCGCACCGAGGGGTGGCGGCAGAGGACCCCGTCGATCGCCTCGCGCGGGGCCTCGATCAGGACCGAGAGGCGCAGCGCCTCGTGGGCGGGCGCGGCGCCGTCGTGGATCGCCTGCCGGGGCAGGCCGGCGCGCAGGCGGCCGCCGTTGCCCTCGACCACGCCGATGCCGCCGACGACGTTGTGGATCAGCTTGTCGCCGCTGCCGAAGACCTCGGGCGCCACGGTCGAGCCGTAGTATTGCAGGCTGATCCAGCTCGCCACCACCACCGGGGCGGTCAGGATCAGCTCCAGCGTGCCGAAGCCCGCGTCCGCCCGCCAGTCGTAGCTGTGCAGGAAGGCCCGGCCGCCGAGGTCGACGCCGGCCGTCGCCGCCCGCGGGGCGGCGATGAAGGCCGAGCAGCCGGCGAGCCCCCATTCCGGGCGCACCTGCGCCCAGTCGAAGGCCCGCGCGGCGACCGAGGCCGGGGTGGCGCCGGGCAGGCGCGCCGCCCGCTCGGCCCGCGCCAGGGCGCCGGCGGCCTTCAGCCAGGCCTCGGCCCGGGCGAGCTCCGCCGCCCGGTCGGCGGGGACGGCGTCGGGGTGCAGCGCGACCTCGTCGGTGGTGGTGTCGTGCAGGCCGGCGACGAAGATCACCTCGTCGTCGAGCCTGATCCCCTGCCCGGCGAGGCCCGCCCGCGTCTCGGGGTCGTTCAGCAGGCCGGCGAGCAGCCGGGCCGAGACCGCGCCGGAATGGCCCCCGCAGGCGCCGCAGTGATAGGCGCTCTCGTGGGGGTTGTTGGCCACGGTGGCGCCGTGGCCCAGCAGCAGCACCAGCCGGCCGAAGCCCTCGGTCAGGCTCATCGCCCGCAGCACCTTCGCCGCGAGCTCCGCCCTGGCCTCCGCCGACAGCGGCTCGGCGAAGCGGGGGGCGGGGGCGGGGGCCGCCGGGGCCCCGCGCAGGCCCAGCGCCTGCGCGGCGAGCTTCGCGCCGTAGAGCGGCCCCGCCGCCTCGACGAAGGCGAAGGAGGAGACGGCGGCCTGCCGGAACCGGCCCCAGGCGCGGGCGGCCCGGGCCCCGATCCGCGCCGCCTGCTCCGCCGCCGCCTCCAGCCGGTCGGTGGAGCGCAGGGCGGGCGCCAGCAGGACCGGCAGCCGCGCCTCCTCGAGGTCCGAGCCGTGGGGCGCGTGGGCGAGCGGCAGGCCGAAGAAGCCCGCGAAGCCCAGGGTCTCGATGCCGGGATCCTGCGCCTCCAGCGCCCGCCGGAACACCTCCGAGCGGACGTCGATGCAGAAGGCGGCCTGCAGCGCGGGCCGCCCCGCAGGCGCCGCCGGACCGTCGAGCGCGGCGGCGAGCCGGCGCTGGCCGGCCCGCTCGGCCGCGTCCTGGAGGAGCGCGTCGATCACCTGGTCGGCGCCGGGGACGACCGGCGCGGCATGGGCCTCGACCGTCTCCCGCCAGCGGGGGGCGAGGGCCGGGCGGGCGTCAAGCAGCGCCTCCTCCCACACCAGCCGGATCGCCAGCAGGTCGGCGAGCGTCGCGTCGGTCCCGCCGTCGCGCTCGGCCTGCCACAGCAGCCAGCGGGCGTGCTGGGCCCAGCCGCCGAGGTCCATCAGCAGCCGGTGGAAGGCGGTCTCGGCCGCGGGCTCGCTCAGGCCCAGCCGCTCGGCCGCGCGCAGGATCGCCCGCTCGGCGGTGTCGGGGGCGGAGGCGACATGCCGGCAGAAGCCGGGGAGGCCGGCGATCTCGGGCGTCAGGTCGCGGGTCGCCCAGGACCGCCAGGCGGCGAAGGCGGGCCGGCCGGGGGCGGGCGCCCACAGGGCCTGGCCGCGGTCGAAATGCCCCGCCGCCCACAGGCCCACGGTCTTCTCGATCACCGCCGGCCAGTCCACCCCGCTCTCCTCCGCGGCGAGGTCGGCGAGCGTCGGCAGCGCCTGCGGCGCGGGCGCGGCCTGGCGGGCGGCGGCCTTCAGCGCGGCCGCGTGGCGGGGCCGCAGCGGCGAGGCGCAGGCGGCCAGCGCCGCCTCGAGATCCTCGTGCGCGATGCGGCCGGCGGCGATCTCGGCCGCGTAGTCGGAGCGCGGCCGCGTCGCCGCGGCCCCGGCGACCCGGGCGAGCCGGGCCGAGGCCGTGGCCAGGTCCTCGCCCGACTGGCCGAGGAACGGGTTCACCGCGACGGTCGCGTCCAGCGGGAAGGCGGGCGGGATCGCCCGGGCCGCGCGCTCGGCCGCGGCGAGCAGGCCGGAGACCCGGGCGGGCTCGATCCGGATGGCGTTCATGAACATGGGCGTCCTTTCCGGTCAGCTGGATTTCGCGGCCCGGAACCCGCCGATCAGGCGGTCGAGCAGCGCGTTGAGGTAGAGGCCGTTGGCGAGGTGCACCCGGATGCCGGCGGCGGCGGGGTGGCGGCTCCACAGCGGGAACAGGGTCTGGGCGAGCGCGACGAGGCCGAAGGACGCGACCGCCACGGTCAGCAGCGCCCATTCCAGCGGCCCGGGCGCCGGGGCGGCGGGCAGGTAGCCGCCCCACAGCGCCCCGGCCAGCAGCTGGAAGCCGAAGTAGCCCCCCGCGGCGGCCAGCGCGGCCCGGGCGGTGCGCCGGGTCAGCGCGGCGGGGGCTGCGTCGGCCAGGCCCTGGGCGACCAGGTAGGCGACGCCGAAGATCAGCATCGTGCCCAGCGCCGCCGCCTGCGCCGGCTTCGGCCCGAAGACCAGCCAGAAGACCGCCGCCATGCCGGCGTAGAGGATCAGCGCCAGCGCGAAGGCCTTCAGCGTGGCCCCGATCCCGGGCGCCGCCACCGGCCCCGGCCGCCGCTGCGCCGCCACCGCCCGCACCGCCCCGCCCGAGGACAGGAAGGCATGGGCCTTGTAGAGCGAATGCGCCACCACGTGCAGGAGCGCCAGCGCCCACAGCCCCAGCCCGCACTGCAGCAGCATGAAGCCCATCTGCGCCACGGTCGACCAGGCGAGCGCCGTCTTCACCGCGCTCTGCGTCAGCATCACCACCGCGCCGAACAGCGCCGTGAACCCGCCCACCGCGACCAGGGCGGCCATGGCCCCGGGGCTCGCCTGCACCAGGTCGGCGGTGCGGATCAGCAGCACCCCGCCCGCGTTGACGATGCCGGCGTGGAGCAGGGCGGAGACGGGGGTCGGCGCCTCCATCACCTCGGTCAGCCAGCCGTGGACCGGGAAGGCCGCGGTCTTCAGCGCCGCCGCCAGAACCAGCAGGGCGACGGCGAGATGGCCGGCCCAGGGCAGGCCCGCGCCCGCGGCCTCGGCCAGCGCGCCGAGGTCGTCGGTCCCGAAGGCCGCGGCCAGCGTCGCCGCCGCGAGGATCAGCGCCGCGTCCCCCGCGTGCCAGACCAGCGCGAACTTGGCGGCCGAACGCCGGGCCGCCGCCCGCCCGGGATAGTGCAGCAGCAGCCGCCGCAGCCCCAGGCCGACGCAGAGGAAGGCCGCGATCAGCACCCCGAAGGAGCCTGCCTGCGCCAGCGCCAGCACGGCCGCGAGCGTGGCGAGCATCGTCGCATGAAACCGCACCGCCGCCGGATCTCCGTCCAGATAGCTGCGCGCATAGCGCATCACCACCCAGCCCACGAAGGCCACCAGCAGGGCGATCGCAGCCGAGACCGGATCCCGGCTCAGCGTCGGCGCGAAGGGCCCCTCGCCCAGCGCGAGCCGCGCGGGCCCCGAGAGCAGCAGCTGCGCGAGCTCCGCCGCGGCCAGCGCCAGCGCGGCGATCGCCGCCCCTTCGGCGAGGCGCGCCGAGGCGCGCGCCGATCCCCCCGCCCGCAGCGCCAGGGCGACGGCGGCGATCAGCAGGACGGCGGGGGCCAGCAGGCCCGGGGTCGGCATCGGCGGCATGACAGGCTCCTCGCAAGCGGTCGGTCCGGGGAGACATAGCCGCTGGCGAAGTTCCAAAAAATCACATATACTGCGCGAAACCGTTCGGTATCCTGGAAGCATGTCCACGCTGAACCTGCATCACCTGCGCCTGTTCCGGGCGGTGGCGCGTGACGGCACGCTGACCGGCGCGGCGCGGACCCTGAACCTGTCGCAATCAGCGCTCTCGACCCAGGTGCGCGCGCTGGAGGCCGCCCTCGGCCAGGACCTGTTCGAGCGGCGCGGCCGCGGCCTGGTCCTGACCGAGGCCGGGCGCATCGCGCTCGACCATGCCGAGGCGATCTTCCGCACCGCCGAGGACCTGACCGCCACGCTGCGCAACGCAGGCTCGGGGCGTCGCTCGCTGCGGGTGGGGGCGCTGGCGACGCTGTCGCGCAACTTCCAGCTGGCCTTCCTCGCGCCGATCATCGGGCGGGGCGACGTCGAGGTGATCCTGCGCTCCGGCCTGCAGCCGGACCTGCTGCGCGCGCTGGACGCGCTGGCGCTGGACGTGGTGCTGACCAACCTGGTGCCGGCCCGCGACGCGGCGAGCCCCTATCTGGTGCACGAGCTCTCGGAGCAGCCGGTCAGCCTGGTCGGGTCGCCGGCCCTGGCCGGGCGCCCGACGGCAGAGCTGCTGGCGGGCGAGCCGCTGATCCTGCCCACTCCGGAATCGGCGCTGCGCGCCTCCTTCGACGCGCTGATCGGCCGGCTGGGCATCGTGCCCCGCATCGCCGCCGAGGCCGACGACATGGCGATGCTGCGCCTGCTGGCGCGCGAGCATGCCGGGGTCGCGGTGATCCCCCCCATCGTGGTGCGCGACGAGCTCGCCTCCGGCGCGCTGTGCGAGCTCGCCCGTCTCGAGGGCATCACCGAGGGGTTCTTCGCCGTCACCCTCCAGCGCCGCTTCCCCAACCCCCTGGTCGCCGAGATCCTGGGCGCCTCCCGCTCCACCCCCGCCTGACCGCGGCCCCATCGCGGGGGGAGCGCCGCCCCCCTGGCGGCCGCCGGCATGGGGTTTCCGCCGGGCGCCCACGCCTAGACCCAGGCGTTCATCGCATGCCCCGTCGGCCAGGACGCCGCGCCGGCTTCAGCCCCCCTATGTCGTCGGCGCACCGCCGGCGGCGACGCCGCGACCCACGTGATCGCCTGGAACGGCAAGCCGATCTCAAGCATCAAGCGCGCGTGGCGCGAGCCCCGCGAGCGAGCCGGTCTTGGTGCGGAGGTCACTCCCCACACGCTCAAGCACACGGCGGTCACATGGTCGGCCCAGAAGGACAACTCGCTGGAGGACGCGGCCGACTGCTCCGGCGTCACCGCCGCTATGCTGGAGGAGGCCTGCCGGCAGCAAAGTCCGGCCCCCCGCAGCAGGCGGTCGCGATCATGGAGAAGAGAGCGGGGTGATCAGGTGGGTTTCGTTGCGCGTCTCATCGCGCCTCGGTCCGCAAAGACCAGCTAGGTGCTGGTCGGAGTGAGAGGATTCGAACCTCCGACCCCTGCCTCCCGAAGACAGTGCTCTACCAGGCTGAGCTACACTCCGGACCGAGCCTCGAGGGACTCGGCGTCTCCTCGTTGCGGCGCTGGAACTAGCAGGGCGCCGGGCGGGGTGCAAGGCGTTTCAATGGTCGCAGGCGGCGGCCCGTCCCTCGCCGCCCGCGGGGCTTGCCGCCCGCTCCTCCCGCGGCTAGGTTCCGCCACGCTTTGGGGCGTCGCCAAGTGGTAAGGCAGCGGTTTTTGGTACCGCCATTCGCAGGTTCGAATCCTGCCGCCCCAGCCACCCAGATAGGTCTCATACATTTCAATAACTTACACAAATTCCGCTGCATGCACTCGTAACACCCACTCGTGACACCACGGGAGCTCCCACTTCTCGCCTTGAGAGTCGGGGCTTCTCGTCCGCGATTTAGATGCTCGCGTGCTCGGCGACCCGATCCAGCGAGGCACGTGGCCGGCCAGCAATGCCTGTCTCACCCACCCAAGACATGTAGGGTCAACCGTCTCGCCTCGTGGCTTTCAGGACGTCGAAGTGCTGGGCCTCGCGTGCATCTTCGAGCATCGCGCCATGCGGTGGCGGCTGGTCGCATGACTGCCAGGTCCGATGAGCAGCGGGCCAGTTCCCTTCGCCATGATCGTGCGAGGACTTGAGCACTGAGATGACTAAGGGTTGAATGCCTCTGATTCGAAGGGGGTTTTTCAATTGATCGACCGCCAGATAAGAGGGCTTCTCGACCTGAGCCCTCGCGGCGTGACCAGCGACCAGTTGCTTTGGCGTCTCAAGAGAGGCGGCGCGCGATCTGACGCTGCGGAATTGCTGTCGGCTCTGGAGAGACTCGCGCGCAACGGCGAAGTGGAACACGTCGGCGCGCGCTGGCGTCGCCGGCGTTCGACAGCGACGGAGGCCGCAGAGACGCCGCGCGCCAAAGCCTCCGAGACCGGAGAGACGCAGGTCCTCGGCGCCGTCCATGCCCACTGCGCACCGGGTGTCTCGACGGCTGACGACGACATGGGCGACGCGCCGGCGGACCTGCCCGCCGAAGCCTCCTGGACCTCGCTGCTCGGCTACTACGCCGCGACGCAGCGTATGGATCCGCGCGGTGCGATCACCGAGTTTGCGGACCGGCACGCCCAGAGCTGGCTGCTGTTCGAGACGCAGGGGCGGTGGTGGGCCGACGCCACGCTCGACATCCCGGTCGCCACGCTGCCCGAGACCTTCCCCGAGGCGCTGTCGCGCCGCAACGTGCGCACCGCAGCGCTCGGCTGGCCCCTGTCGGCCTTCGAAACGCGCGAGGGCATGACCTTCCTGCCGGCGCTGATCCTCGCGGCGGAGTGGTCGCTGGAGGGCGGCCGGCTGCAGGTCCGGCCCGGCTCGGCCGCGCCGGTGCTGAACCCGCGCTGGCTGAAGGAGGTCGTCTCCCGATCCCGCTGGCGCGAGAGCGAGCTGGTCGAGGCCCTGGTCCCGGCCGGCGAGGAGCAGGACCTGGCCGCGATCGGGGAGCGGCTGCGCCACGCGCTGTCGAGCCTGGGAGCAGGCTCCCTGAACCCCGGCCGTCTGTCGCCGGAGATCTCCGCCGGGTCCGAGGGCCTGCACAACGGCGCCGCCCTGTTCCTGCCGGACGACCGCAGCTTCACCCGCGGCGCGGCCGAGGATCTCGAGACCCTGCGCGACTGGACGCCGGAGCGGCGCGCCCCCACCGCCCTGTCGGCGTTGCTGGAGGGCGAGGGCGCCGCCGCGCGGACGACCGATGCGCCGCCCCTGATGGCGACCGGACCGCTGACGGATCACCAGGCCCAGGCTGCAGACTCGGCCTCGAGCGCGCCGATCACGTTGATCCAGGGGCCGCCGGGCACCGGCAAGAGCGAGGTGATACTGTCGCTCGTGGTCACCACCCTGGTCTCGGGCGGCAGCGTCCTGTTCGCGGCCCGCAACCACCAGGCGCTGGACGAGGTGGAGACGCGGCTCGAGGCGCTGGCGCCCGATGCCGGCCTGATGCTGCGCGCCCGCGACGGCGAGGGCGTGCGCGACACCGATTTCCTGGATGCGATGTCCGCGATCGCCGGCGGCAAAACGCTGGACGCCGCGCAGCGCCGCGGGCTGGAGCAGAAGCGGCAGGAAGCGATCGCCGGAGCCGCGACGCAGGCTGCGGCGCGGGAGGTCGCCCGGCGGCGCCTGCAGCTGCACCTGGACCTGTCCGAGGTCGCCGAGCAGCTCGCCCGCCTGCGGGAGGTTCGCGGCAACGCGGCCGCGCCCCGCCCGCGTTCGCTGGCGGCGCGCGTTCTCGCCTGGCTGAAGCGGCTCGTCTCGAGGTCAGACGCCCCGCCCGCAGCGACCGAGACGATGAGCGAAGCCCAGGCGCTGGATCATTTCGCCCGCCTGCAGCGCGAGCTCGACGCCCTGGGACCCAAGCCGGCCGAAGCGGACGACACGCCCCTACAGCCCACCGTCGCGGACCTGCTGCCCACGCTCGCCCCGGCGATCACCCTGCCGGACGAGGCCGAACGCCTGTCGCTCCACGCGCGGCGGAGCGAGATGGAGTTCGAGGGGCTCAAGGCCCGCCGCATGTCCGCCGACGACGCGCGCGCCGTGCTGCGCCGGCGACCGGCCTGGGCGACAAGCACGCTCTCGGTTCCCAAGCGGATCCCGCTGGTCCCGGCGCTGTTCGACCTGGTGATCTTCGACGAGGCGAGCCAGTGCGACATCGCCTCGGCGCTGCCGCTGCTGGCCCGCGCGCGGCGCGCCGCGATCGTCGGCGACCCGCAGCAGCTGTCCTTCGTGCCCTCGCTGGGCCTCGGCGCCGAGCGAGCGCTGATGGACGCCAACCAGATCCCCCGACAGGGCCGGGCGTCGCTGGCCCAGAGCCGCAATTCGCTGTTCGACTTCGCGCAGGGCCGCCCGGGCGTGCGCCGCGCCTTCCTGCCCGACCAGTTCCGCTCCGCCCCCGAGATCGTGGCCTGGCTGGGCGACGAGTTCTATGGCGGGCGGCTCGCAGGTCGCCGGGACGAGGACGCTTTCCGCGCCCCGACCGGCTACCGACCCGGTCTCGCCTGGGAGCACGTCGATGGACAGGCGCGGCGCGGGGACGACGGCACGGAGAACCTCGCGGAGGCGGAGCGGGTGGTCGAGATCCTCGCGCGGCTGGCGCAGGACGCCGGCTTCGAGGGCGAGGTCGGCGTGGTGTCTCCCGTCCGCTCGCAGGTGGCGCTGATCCAGAAGCTGGCGAGCGAGCGGCTGGACGCGGCCGCACGCGCCCGGCTGGGCGAGTTCCGGGTGGCCACCGTGGACCGCTGGCAGGGCGGCGAGGCGGACGTGATCCTGTTCTCGCCCGTGCTCTCGCCCGGCGCGCCGACAAGCCTGCGCACTTTCCTGCAGCGGGAGAGCCGGCGCCTGAACGTCGCGGTCAGCCGGGCCAAGGCACTGTGCTTGGTCGTCGGCGACCTTGAGCACGCGAAATCCAGCGGGATCAAACACCTGAAGCGGTTGGCCGAGCGCGCCTCGACGCCCTGGTCGCCCCCGCGCCCGCCCTTCGACAGCCTGTGGGAACGCCGCTTCCACGCGGCGCTGAGCGCGCGCGGCCTGCAACCGATCCCGCAATACCCGGTGGGCCGCCGGTTCCTCGACTTCGCGCTGGATCCGGACGGCGCGAAGCTGAACCTCGAGGTGGACGGTCGACGCTGGCACGTGGGGCCGGACGGCGCCCGCAAGGTCGAGGATCGGCTGCGGGATGCGGAACTGACGGCCCGCGGCTGGAGAGTGATGCGCTTCTGGGTCCACGACCTGGAGCGAGACATGGACGGCTGCGTGCGCGCGGTGCAACGCGCGCTGGAAGTCGGCAGGTCTGGGGGAGAGAAACTCGATGGCTGAACGCAAGGGGTGGGCCGGCGGCGCCAGTATCGCCGTTTTGTCGGTTATGGCGGTGGTTCTGTTGGTGCTTCTGTTCCTCGGGGTGCAGGACCGCGAGCGCTCGCTGCAGGCCCAGGAACTGGCGCTGCAGAGCCGCAGGCTGGCGGTCGAGGGGCTGGAGGCGGAGGTCTCGCGGCTGGAGGACCGCATCGCGGCGCGCCGACAGGAAGCGGCGGAAGCGGACCAGGCGCGCGACGCCGCCCGGCGCGAAGCGGCCGACGCCCGCGAGGCCCAGGCCCAGCGCGACGAGGCCGTCGAGGCCCGGCGCGAAGCCGAGGACGAAGCCGAGAAGGCCGAGGCGGCGCGCACCGCCGCCCAGGCCGAGCGGGATGGCCTGCAGGCGGAGACCGAGATGCTGGAAGCCCGCCGCGATCAGCTGGAGCGGACCGTCTCCGCGCTCGACGACCGGTTGGCCGAGCTGCGGCGCCAGGAACCGCCGGCCGAAGAGAGCGTCGCCCGCGCCCGCGAAGCGCGGCAGCAGGCCCAGCAGGCCGAGAGCGAGGCCGCCCGGGCCGCTGAAGCCCTCGCCGACACCCGCCGCGAACTCTCGGAACTGCAGTCCGATCTGCAGGCGGCGCAGGCCGATCTCCGCGGCGCCGAGCAGGCCGCCGAGGCCGCCAGGGCGTCGGAGGCCGACGCCCTCGCCGCGGCGCAGGAGGCCGAGGCGCGCCAGACACAGGCGAACGAGCGCCGGCAGGCGGCGCAAGAGGCGGCCTTGGCGGCGCAGGAGACCGCGGATGCCGCGCAGGCACGCGCGTCGGCGATGCACTACGAACAGGCGACGGTCCGCGCCGAGCTGGCCACGCTTCGCGAGACCCTGGCGTCGGTGCAGTCCCAGGTCGAGGCGGCGCGGACCGCCTCCGGGCGCCTCGACGTCCTCCGGGGCGAGATCGAGCAGTCAGAGGCGACCTTGTCCGACCTCGAAGCCCACATCGCCGCGGCCCGCGCCGAGGCGAAGGCCGCCGCCGAGGCTCGCGACGCCGCCCGGACCGAGGCGGCCGAGGCGGACGCCGCGCGCTCCCGCGCCGCCCAGGCGCGCGACCGCCTGGCGGCCGAGGTGGAGCAGCTCGAAGCGCGCAGCCGCGATCTGACCGCGGACGAGGCCAGGGTCGAGGAGCTGCGCGCCCTCCTGGCGAAGCTGGAGCCCCAGGCAGTCCTGGCGCGCGCGCTTTCGGAGGAGCTCCCGGCTCTGCAGGCTCGGCGGGAGGAGCTCGAGCGCCAGGCGGAACGGATCGCCGACCGGATCGCCGGGCTGAAGAGCGAGATCGAGACGACCGAGCGCAGCGCCGCGGCCGCCCGCGAAGCCCGCGCGTCCGCGATCGCCGCCCGCGACGTCGCGCTGACCGAGCAGGACGAGGCGCGCGAGCGGCTCGCCGCCCTACGCGTCCAGGCCGAACAGATCGAGATCGACGCCGCCCGCGCCGAGAGGATCGAGGCGACCCTGGACCGGCTCTCCCAACAGGTCGTGGAGGCGGAGGCTGCGCTGGCCGAGCTCCAGGAACGGCGCGCCGCGCTTCGCGACGCGGTCGAGCGACTGGCCGCCGAAGCCGACGCCGCCCGGGCGAGGGCTGTAGCCTCGACGCCCGAGCCGACCGAACCCGAACCCGGAAGCGGCGACGCGCCGGCGCCCATCGAGGGTCGCCCCGATGCTCCCGCCGCCCCGACGGCGGCGCCCTCCAGCTCCACTCCCCAGGATGCCGAATGATGCCCGACCTGAGCCTTTCGAGCGCCGTGCTGCCGGCGATCCTGCTCGGCATCGCGGCGATCATCGTCTTCGGCATCCTCGGCGTGTTTTTCGCGGTGCAGCGAGCGAGGCTGCCCGAGGCGACGCGTCTGTGGGACTTGCAGACGCGGATCGCCAGCGCCCAGACGGAGTTGGCGGAGAAACAGGAGAAGATCCGCGAGGCCGAGCGCAACATCTCCGAGCGGGACCGCTACGCCGCGGAGGCGGAGGCGCTGAAGCGCCTGATCGAGGACCTCAAGCTGGAGCTTGACGGCCTCGCCGATGCGAGGCGCGAGATCGACGCCGCCAAGAGCGACGCCGCCGAGGCCGCCGCGGAGCTGGCACGGGTCGGGCAGGAGCTTGAGACGCGAAAGGCCGAGCTGGACCGCATGCGGGAGGATCTCGACCCCGCGCGGCTCGACGCCCTTCGCGCCGAAGTCGCGCGCCTGACCGACGAGCGGTCCCAGCTGGAGGAAGCGCTGGGCCCGCTCAGGGCGGAGCGGGACGCCGCCTGGCGCCTGATCGAAGAGGCGACCCGCGCGGAACGCCGCCGGGCCGAGGCGGCGGCCGACATCGAGCGGCTGGAACAGGCGAAGGCGGCGCTGGCGCCTGAGGTTTCCCGGTTGCAGCAGGAGGTCGAAACGGCCCGCGCCGACAGGGCGTCCGCCCTGGGCGCCGTGCAGGACCTGCAGGACGAACGCTCCCGTCTCGACGCCAGGATCGCGGCGTTGCGCTCCGAGGTGGAAGCCGCCGTGGCGGAGACGGAGCGATTGTCCCGGGCGCAGGCGGAGCTGGGCCCGGAGGTCGCCCGGCTGCGGACCGAGCTCGACGCGGTCCGTGCGGACCGAACCACCGCCCTGGACGCCGTGGAGGCGCTTCGCGGAGAACGCTCGCGGCTGGACGCGCGCGTCGAGGCGTTGCGCGCGGAGGCGGAGAACTTCGAGGCCGGCCGCTCAGCTCATGGTCCGGCTGGAGTCGTGGACGGTCCCCAGGTCGATCCCGAAACGCTGCTCGCCGACCTGAGGATCCTGCCGGCGATGCTGTCGTCGCCGCCCACGCTGCGCGACGCTCCGTTGCCCGAGCCCGAGGCGCTTCATGCGCTGGACCAGCACCTCGACCGCTCGGGCCTTCGGTTCTCGACCCGCGTCCGTTACGCCTTCCACACGGCTCTGAAGATCAACGACTTCGCGCAGCTGACGGTGCTCGCCGGCGTGTCGGGCACCGGCAAGAGCCTGCTGCCCCGCAAGTATGCCGAAGCGCTGGGGATCCATTTCCTGCAGATCGCGGTGGAGCCCCGCTGGGACAGCCCGCAGGACTTGCTGGGCTTCCACAACTACGTCGAGGGCAAATACCGAGCCACCGACCTGGCGCGGCTGCTCTACCAGACCGACCCACTCGATCCCGGCAAGGACAAGCGCGACCACGTCTCTCTGGTGCTGCTGGACGAGATGAACCTCGCCCGGGTCGAATACTACTTCTCGGAGTTTCTCAGCCGGCTGGAGGCGCGGCCGCGATGGATCGGTCCGGATGCGCCTCTGGATCCCGAGCGCTGGCGCGACGCGACGATCCCACTCGACGTCCGCGGGTTGAGCGAGGCGATGGCCCTGCGTCCGGGGCATGGCGTGCTTTTCGCCGGCACCATGAACGACGACGAGAGCACGCAGGCGCTGTCGGACAAGGTGCTCGACCGCGGCAACGTCATGCAGTTCGCAGCCCCCCGCAGCTTCCCCAGCGCCGACGACGCGGCCCCCGGACCGGCAGCCGAGGCGCTGCCGCTGAAGACCTGGCGCGGCTGGATCAACGCCGGCGGCTCGCTGGGTCAGGCGCAGCGGGAGCGGGTCGAGCGGACCGTCGGCGAGCTGGCCGGGATCATGGACCAGTGCGGGCGCCCGTTCGGCTTCCGCCTGCGCGACTCGATCCAGGCCTATGCCGCGAACTACCCGCACGAGGGCAATGGCGCCCCTGACGTCGCCGTGCCGCTGGCCGACCAGGTCGAGCTCCGCATCCTGCCCAAGCTGCGCGGGGTGGAGATCGGCGATCACCGCGACGCGTTCGAGCGGCTCGGCTATCTCGTCCGCGATAAGCTGGGGGATGCGGAACTGGCCGACCGGCTCGGCGCGCTCGTCGAGCAGCAGGAGACCTCCGGCGGCCTGTTCGTCTGGCGCGGCCTGACCCGGGACGGCTGATCGGCATGGTGCGCGAACTCTGGTTCCGGCCCTGGGCGCTGGTGGACTTGTCGCGGAGCCGGCGGCAGCCTCTGGCGCCCGGAGACGTCGAGGTCCCGGCTGGCCACCGCGGGCCGCTCTGGCTCTACCGCCCGCAGGGCGGGGGGCCCGCCTCGCTTCGGATGGATGGCGTGCGCGTATCGCCCGAGCCGCAGGCCGGCTTCGCCGTGGCCGATCAGAGCCGCACGCTCGACTTATTGCCGATGCCGCTGCGGCACGCCCCCGGCCTTTCCGTCGCCGGGGCGGACGGCGAGATCCGCGTGCGCTGGCCCGCGGTGCCCGAACGACCGGTCGGCGCGGGCCTGCTGCAGACCGAGGACGAGGCCGCCCGCGCCCTAATGCGCCGGGCGGAGGCCGTCTGGGACCGGCTGCGCGACGTCGAGGACGCACTCGCCGACCCGGCCCGCCTGTGGGAGGAGCTTCGCCGCCGCTGGACCACGCCGGACCTCGAGCGTCCGCCGCAGATGGATGTCATCGTGCGGCAGGCCCATGCGCTGCGTCGAACGCTTGACATGCTCGACCGGCGGCCGCGGCGCATCCTGCGCCGCACCCACCGCCGGGTGCCGCTCGCCCGCGTGCAGGAGGTCGACCGCCGGGCCATGCAGTGGCTGGCGCGGCAGCCGGGCGACACGCTGGCGAAGCGGGCCGGCGACGGCCAGCGCATCCTCGCCGTGGCCCGCCAGGAGTCCTTCGACACGCTGGAGAACCGGGTGCTGCGGGCCTATGCCGAGCTCGCGACCGCGGTCGCCCGCGAATACCTGGAACGGAACCGCGCGCGGCGGCTCTCGGACCGCGCGAAGCAGGTCGACGACTACGGGCGGCAGGCGCGCCGCCTGGCCCGGGACCTCGCCGCGCGGGGCGTGCGTCGGGCCGAACCCGGCGTGACGCCGAACTTCGTGCTGCAGTCGAACCCGGCCTATCACGCCGTCTGGCAGGCCTGGCGGGAGCTGCTGGACCGCGAGCGTCGTCGCGACGAGCTGTGGCGCTGGCAGGCGCGCTCGTGGGAGGAGTTCTGCGGGCTCGCCCTGATGGCCGCGCTCTCCGGGATCGAGGGCGCCCGACCCATCGCTACGTCGCCGCTGACCTGGCGGGACGAGCAGCTTCGCGGCTCCTGGGTGGCGCATGACAACCCGCTGGGCGTGATGCATTTGCCCGCGCGCGGCCTGGTGGTCGAAGTGCATGTGCGGATGCATCGCCCCGACGCGCGCCTGGCGGATTTCGGGGCGCCGATCTGGCTCCGCATCGGGCGGCTAGACGCGGCGGAGAGCTTCCTGACCCGCGTCGCGGTCTGGCCGATGTGGGATGTCGCGGGCGGCCTGGTCGAAGGCGAGGCCGCCGAGATAGCCGGTCTGCTGCCGCTGGGCGCGCGCTCGCAGCTGCGCGCCGGCGCCGTGATTCGCCCCACGCGCGCGGCGGACGCCGCGGCGGAGGCGACACGCGAGGGCCCAGTCCTCGCGCTTGCGCTGGGCACGGACGGGACCGCCCTGGCCGGGGGCCTGTCGGAGCTGAGCGACTGGATGCAGCGGATCCTGGACGAGGCGGAGCGCTGATGCGCCGGATCGTCGGGCTGGATCTGAACGGCTGGCGCGATTTCGCCGCGCGCGACTGGAGCCCCGAGGATCTCGAAGCGAAGGATGACGCGCTGCGCATCATCGACGGCGGCATCGAGGGGGTCGCTGTGCGCGACCTCGACGATCGCTGGCTGGGCGGGCCGCAAGCCGTGCTCGCCCCCCATGGCCGCGGCCCCGGCTGGGGCCGGATCGGCGCGCCGGCGCGTCGCCGCCCGCTCGCCGCCTCTCTGCAGGCGGTTCTGGCCGGCGAGACGGGAGAGGCCGCCGCGACGGTGCTAGCCGCATCCCGCGCGCTCGCCGTCGGGGCGCGGGAGATCGTGCTCGCCGTGGCGGACCGCCCGGAGATGGATGAGCGGGCGCGCGCCGCGCTGCTCGGGGCGACGACCCTGCGCGGACGGCGTCGCCGGCTGATCTGGCGACCGGTGGCGACGTTCCTGAGCGCGCTGGAGCGGGGCGTGATCCCGCGAGAGGGCGTCGGCCAGGTCTGGCGGATCCTGATCCACACCGAGGACGGCATCGAGGCGCAGACCCTGCGCCTGCGCCGCGACCAGGCCCACCACGACCACGTCGCGCCGGAACGGGAGGGCTACGGGCGCCTGCTGCACCCCGAGCTCGGCCTCTCTATCCTTCGAGATCGGGTCGCGCGCGAGGTTCTCGCCGCCAACCCCGACTTCGTCGCCGCGCGCGCCGAGCCCACCCGCCTGCCCGTGGCCCTGCTCTGCGGCGGCGCTTCGGCCGGCGACGTCGAGGTCCTGCGCGCCCACAACGGGCACTGGACGCAGCTCCGCGCACCGGATCTGGACCCCCGCGCCCTGCTGGCCGGAGAAGAGCTGATCGCCCCGGCCTCGCCGGTCGCCGGCGAGATCCTGCTGACCCCGCTCGCCGGCGCCTGGGCCGCGACGCTGGCGGCGCGTCTGGGGGACGGCTCCGGCCGCGCACCGATCCTGGCGAAGCCCGACGAGGCCGCCCGCGGCGCGCTGCTCGCCGGTCGATTGATCGAACGAGGCCTGCCCCACTACTATGACCGGCTGGAGCCGATCGCCCTCGCCGTGCTCCGCGGCGACGAGCCGATGTTCCAGCCCCTGATCCCGAAGGACGCGACAGTCCCCGCCAACCGCGAGTTCGTCTCCGAGCCGCTGCACGACTTCACCTGGCCCCGCGGCAAGACCAAGATCGAGTTCTACGTCCTGAAGGGCGAGACGGAGATCCGCCACTGGGTAGCGGAGAAATCGCCCCCGCCGACGCGCGACGAGCGCATCGAGCTGCGTCTGCGCCAGACGCCGGGACAGAGCTGGGCGCGCTTGGCGATCGGCGCTGACGACTGGGACGCACTGCGCCGGGCCCCCATCGCCCTAGACTGGGAGGCGCTGACGCCCCTCGAGTTGACCCCGGACGAGGTTTTGGAGCGCCTCCGCGTGCCGCCTCCCGTGGTCCCGGAGCGCATCGTCGAGCCGGCAGACCTGCGCTTCTGGGTCTCCAGCGTCTGGCATGCCCACGCGATCGGGGAAAGGCTGACCGCCGCGCAGCGCGATCCCGTGGAGGTCCTCGCCAACACGTTGAGATGGAGCCGGCGGGAAGACGGGCTGCGGCGGCGACCGATCGGCACCGACGGCGCGCTACCGGAGGGCCTGCCCGACGACATGCGCCGGGCCTTCGACGCGGCGTTCAGCGCCGCGGTCGATGCGATGCGTCGCGCAGGCCAGAGCAAGGCGCGCGGCGGCGACAACCATGCTATGGCAGCCGTCACCTGGGCCTACACGCTCTGCCCCGAAGATCTGCAAGAAGAACTGGTCCGAGCGCTGGAAGCCCGTGCCGTCGATCAGCCTAAAGCGCACCCGTTCAACCGCCGCCCATTCCACGCCACGATGCTCATTCAGGGTGCCGGCCGGGCGACGGTGGACGCCGAACGCCTCGCCCGGCTCTTGCGGTCGCTGACGCAGATGCGGCGCAACAACAACACCGTGGCCGCGCTGGCGCTGATACTGACCCGTCGCCACGAGGCGCCCGCCGCCCTCGACGCCCGGCTTGTCTCGACCTGCTTGAACATGCTGGCGAGCGCCTTGGACGATGCCGTTCGCAGCCACCGCTACAAGTTGATCTTCTCCAACACCCTCTCGGCCATCGCCGGGTTGTTCCGGTGGCGAGAGCGCGAACCCCATGCGCTGCTCGCGGACCGGGACCCTGTCGCCGCTCAGATGCTGGAGAATCTGCAGCGTGCCCGCGACGCGATCGAGCGTCAGCAGGGTCGGACATTCCGATCCGCCTCCCTGCTGGGCCGTCTCGATGCGGTCATCGCCCTGTTCGAGGGGGGCGGAAGCGCCAATGTCCTGTTCATGCTCGAACCGGATGATGAGGATGACGATGGCGGGGACGCCGACTGACCGAAGTCGACCTGGCGGTCGCATTCACTTGTCGCAGAGGTCCTCCACGAATTCCGACACCGGCTCGACGCCGCTGACCAGGAGCCTGTCGCGGGCGCGGGTGCAGGCGACGTAGAGCAGGTGGCGCTCGGTCTCGTAGATCTCCTTCAGCTCTGCCTCGGTCGCGGCGCCTTCGAGACGATCGGCCAGCGGGACCACGTCCTCGTCGCAGGCCAGCACAGCCACGGCTCGGAACTCGAGCCCCTTCGCCAGATGCATGGTGCAGATCGAAGCGAAGCCGGGCTCAGGCGTGCCGCCCCCGGCGAGCGAGCGCCAGCGCAGGCCGGCCGCCTCGCAAGCGGTCTGTGCGCGTGGAGCTTGCGCGACGGTGCGGACCACCAGACCAATCTCGGCCGACGCGATGCCCTCGGCGATGCGCGCCTCGATCCAATTCGCGACGGCTTCGACTTCATGCTCGTGGTCGGCGGCCTTGACGACCTCGGGCTCGGGCCCGCTGAACACGGACACGACGCCGCGCCGCGACTCTTCGTTGCCGTCGACGTCGGACAACTCGGTGGGCAACAGGCGGTCCGCACGGGCTCGGATCTGGTGAGAGGTGCGATAGTTGACCTTGAGGACGCGGGAGCGACCGCGGATGTCGACGCCCAGGCTTGCCCAGGAGAACGGCTGGCGGAAGATACGCTGGGCAATGTCGCCCGCAAAGAACAGGGCGTCTGGAGACGCCACTGCAGCTGCCAGGAAGCCGAGCTCAGCCACCGCGAGGTCCTGGGCCTCGTCGACCACCACGGCCGTGTAGGGCGGCTTGGACGCGACGAGCGGGCGCAGACGGTCGAAGGCCGCGCTCCAGGTGGTCAGGCCTCGGTCCTCGAGGCGCGCGCGGGCGTCGGCCATGACCTGCCAGAGGACCTCGCGCTGGCGGCCTCCGACGCGGGTCTTGCGGCCGAGCCGGGGAACGCTCGCGTAGGCGTCCGCGTCGCGGATGTTCCATCCGTCGAAGACATGGTTCCACTCGTCGAGCAGGAAGGCCTCGGAGAACGGCGCGTCGGCCGCGGACTTGGCGGCGGCAAGCGCTCGGGCCACCTCGGGCTCGGACGCCACCTCCAGGGGGCCGATCAGCTGCTCGTGCATCTCCTGCGCGAGGCCTTGCAGGCTGCGCACGCGGATGCGGGCGGCGAGACCAGAACTCTCGCCGAGCAGGCGGCGCAGCTTCAGGCGCAGCGCGGCCGCCAGCGCGTCGGTGAAGGTGACCAGCAGCACCGCCTCGTCCGGCGAGCGGCGGGCCATGCGCACGGCGCGATGCAGCGCGACGACGGTCTTGCCGGTGCCGGCCGAGCCGGTGACTCGAGCCGGGCCATTGAAGTCGCGGTCGACGAAGTCGCGCTGGGAGGGGTGCAGGAACACGGTCCACGCCTCCCAGGGCGCGTCCAGGGCGGCCTCCAGCTCCTCGCGGTTCTCCATGATCCGGAAGCGGCGCTGCGCGTCCGGGTGGGCGTAGGGATCGGCGGGGGCGTCGAGCGCTGCGGCGGTCGGCGGGGCCGGGAGGATGCCGACGGCGAGGTTGAGCAGCGCCTCGGCGGCCTCGGCCGGAAGATGGTCGGCGAGGACGTAGAAGCGCGCCTCGTCGGCGGCGCGGACGTCGGCGAGCCAGTCCTCGGGGACGCCGCAGGCCAGCAGGAGGTCGTCGTCATGGCCCGCGAACAGGGGCGGAGACGGCGGCGAGCTGCGCGCCGGCGCGGCTTCAGCAGGCGCCATGACCGGCGCGGGGGCGTCGATCTCCTCGACTCGCTCGCGAAGTTCGACCAGCTGCACCGCGCCGGTGCGCGGATGAACCTCCAGCCGGCGACGCTCGGCCCAGGCGTAGGCGTCATCATGGTGGCCGACGAAGGCGAGCAGCAGATCCGCGCCGCGCTTGTGAACGACGATGCGGAGGTCCCGGTTGACCCGGACGGTCCAGAAGTCGGGGTCCCGGGCGCGGTCGACGCGGTGGAACGAGAGGCTCGGCCGGCTCGGGTCCATCTGCAGGTCGAAGGCGGTGGTCTTGGCGGCCTTCTGCTCCTGGCCCGAGAGGCGGGCGAGGCTGGCGGTGAAGGTGTCTGCGATGCGGAAGTTCATCTCGCTCATCTGCGCCAAGACCCCTTGTCCTTCTTCCACGCGTCGCGTGATCCCCAGGTCTCCTGGACGTATCGCTTCTCGAATTCCTCTTCGTTGCGCCTGCCGCCGTCTTTCGGCTCGGGCAGCGCAGCCTTGGCGCGAGCGTTCTCTGCCTCCTCCGCTTTCCGCTTCTCGGCGCGGGCCTGCCGCTCCGCCTTTTCCCGATCGGTTTGCGAGCTTGCACTGCCGGCCGAGGCGGACAGCGCTCGAGACGAAAGTGAAACGCCCGCGGCCTTGTCGAAACTGCGACGCAGACCGCTACGCGGCTTCTTTGGCAGCAACGACTTGAAGACCGTCGGGTTGTCGCGGGCCCAGTTGAGATAGGCGCGCTGGTAGTCGTCCTCGGGCTGCAGGCCGCCCCGGATCACCTCTACGAACCTCGCCCTTTGGGGCGTGTTCGGAAACCGTTCGCCGGAGACGAACTTGTGCAACTCGTCGATGAACCCACCGATCAGTTCGTGGTCGGCGGCGGTGTACCGCGCCATCTCACACCTCGAACACCTTCATCACCTCGTCGCCGAGGTGGTTGATCGCCTTGACGGCCACGCGGCCGCCCTTGGGTTTCGCGAACGGCCGCGAGATGTTGGAATTCAGGCTCTCCCAGGCCTCGCGGTCGATGTCATCCTTGAGGGTGGTCTTCAGGGCCTTGTAGGGGTCGTTGGCGCCGAGGAAGTAGGCTTGGCGGACGAAGAAGCTCTCGCCGGTGTAGTCGGTGTCGACGAACCAGCAGGCGATGCCCTCGGGGCCGACGCTGTCGACCTCGCCCTTCTGGGGCTTGAAAACGTCGATGCCGTTGATGCGCACGCGATACTTGCCGCGCTCCTCCAGCAGGTCGACGTCGGGCTCGCCGAAGATCACGAACAGGTTGCCGCCGCCGGCCTTCAGCTCGCCCGACATGTGCAGGTCGGGGTTCATGCGGGCGCGCAGGATCGGCAGGCGGCCCATGCGGTCGATCTCGCCGGCGTGGGCGTCGAAGTTGAAGGCGCAGGCGATCAGGATGTCGAAGCCGGCCTCGGCGGCCTCGCGCGCCGCCGCCACCAGGTCGGCGCGCTGGACCGAGCCGTATTCGGGGCCGATCAGGATCGCGGCGCGCCGCTCGGTCTCGCCCTCCATGTAGCGGCCCTCGGCGGCGAGCCACTTGCCGGGCCAGGGCTCCAGCGCGGTGAAGCGGATGCGGTCCTCGCGGCCCTGCTGGTGGACGCCGGCGGCCTTGAGGTTCTCGAGCATCGCCTTGAGGAAGGCCTCCTGCTCGTCGGGGGCCTCGCGCTTGCCCTCGGCGGCGTCGAGCAGGTCGATCAGCTCGCCGTCCGGGCCCACGGCGGGGGTGCGGTGGGGCGAGAGGCTCTCGACCGTGAAGGGGCCCGCCACCCGGACCTTCTTCGGGTCCTCGTAGGGCTTGTCGTAGAGGTATTCGCTGTCGGCCTTGGCGGCGATCGAGGCGTCGATCTCCTGCTGGCGGGCGATGCGGGCCTGCCAGAAGGTCTCCAGCGCGGCCTCGGCCTCGGGCGGCCAGGGGTCGAGGCCCTGGGCGGGGAGGGTCTCGAACGTCCAGTTTTCGCCGCGCTCGTGGTTGAGGGCGGAGAGCGCCTCGCGCGCGGCCTTGGTGGGGGCGCCGGCCTTGGAGGTCTTGCGGGCGGTCTCCAGCAGCTTGAGCTGGTCCGAGGGCCAGGGCGTGCCGGGGCGGCGCGGGATCTCCCATTCCATGAAGCCGCCCGCGGGCGCGGGCTCGCCGGAGGGGAGCGTGACCTCGCCGGAGGCGGTGAAGTCGATGGACTGGCCGGCGCGGCCGCCAGTGGTGACCTCGAAGGGGAGGGGGTGGCCGGCGAGGGCGGCGTTGAGGGCGGCGCGGGCCTCTTCGACGGCGGGCTGCAGCCGGTCCCAGATCACGTCGATCTCGGCGTTGTTGGCGATGGACTTCAGGGTGATGTGGGGGACGCGGTGGTAGACGAAGCCGTGGCGCAAGTCGCCGGAGGTGGGCTGGGTCGAGGGGGCGGAGCGGGTGACCTCGGCCTCCTTCTCCTGCCCCTCGGGGCTGTCGGCGAGGAGGTAGTAGGGGTGGCGCGCGCCCATGATCCGGGCCCGGGCGAGGGCGAGGGCCACGCGCGAGGTGTCGATGGTGATCCAGCGCCGGCCCCATTGCTCCGCCACATGGGCGGTGGTCCCGGAGCCGCAGGTGGGGTCCAGGACGAGGTCGCCGGGGTCGGTGGCCATGAGGAGACAGCGTTGGACAACAGCTTCCGCCGTCTCGACCACGTATTGCTTGTCCCGCCCAAAGCCCGAGATGCTGAGGTTCATCCAGTTGTTAGTTTCGGCTCGATAGTTCGGCTCCCGATAGTATTTCCAAAGGACAGTTTTTCCGACGCTTAGAGCGTGTTTGAGAAGCCTGTTCAGCGCCTCCTGACGAGGGTGGCGATGGCGGCGACGGTGATGAGGGCTTCGGCGACGCGGGTGATCTGCTCGTAGTCCCGGACCAGACGTCTGCATTTCATGATCCACGCGAAGGTTCTCTCGACCACCCAGCGGCGGCGGATGACGACGAAGCCCTTGGTCCATGGCGGCCGTCGGACGATCTCCAACGCGACATGGGCCTTGTCCTGCGCCCAGCCGACCAGACGCCCGGCATAGCCGCCGTCGGCGAAGACGCGCTCGACGAAGGGGAAGGCCCGGCGGGAGAGCGTCAGCACGCCCTTCGCGCCGTCGCGGTCCTGGATGTCGGCGGCGTGGACCTGGACGGCGAGCAGGCGGCCGTCCGTGTCGGTCATGATGTGCCGCTTGCGCCCGTGGATGCGCTTTCCGGCGTCGAAGCCTTTGAATCCCCCTTTTGGTCCGCCGTCCGGACGGTCTGGCTGTCGAGCACGGCGGCGCTGGGAGAAGGCTCGCGTCCGGATCGTTCCCGGTCGTCGAGCAGCAATGCGTGGTGGACGCGGGCCCAGACGCCTTCGCGTTCCCACCGGCGCAGGTAGTAATAGACGGTCTGCCAAGGCGGAAAGTCGTGCGGCAGGAGCCGCCAGGCGCATCCGGCGCGCAGTAGGTAGAGAATGGCGTCCACCATCTCGCGCTTGTCGGCCTTGCGAGGGCGGCCGCCAGGACGAGCATCGGGGATCATGGGCCCGATGGCCGCCCATTGGGCGTCGGTCAGGTCGGTGGCGTAGCCGGGGCGGGAGGGCAAGGCGTCGATCCGGGTTGGTGAAGGTCGACGCCCCATGAATCATACGGCCAAGGCCGAGGGAATCCCGCTTCTCAAACACGCTCTTACAGCGTAGCCTGCGCGGACAACGGTCGACATCTTCCTTGCGGTAACGCTCCAGTGTCGCCCTCTAGGGGGGAAGTGCTCGCGACCGACTAAAACAACTGGAATGGAGCTGTCTGGCGTTTCATCTTGTGAATCGGTTGGGCGAAGTCGCAAAACTCGCCCGGCTGGTCGCTCAGCTTCTCCGGTTTTCTGCTTTATCGACAGGTCGATAATTTCTCCATCGGCCGTTTCGACGCAGACATAGCGTTCTTTGGGGTTGGGAATGGGGTCTACTTCAGTGACGATGCGTCTGTATTTGACGCTTTCGCGGGATTTGGAATACCAGATAAGATAGTCGGCGGTAGCCGCAAGCACGTTCGATGTCGCGCCGGATGTTTTTGAGAAGGGGATCTGACTTACAAAGTTGTCCTCCCCAAACACCTCATCCATAACCGCCCGCACCCGGTGCACGTTCTCGTCGCCGATCTGCACGAACACCGACCCGCTCTCGGTCAGCAGGTCGCGCGCGGCGATCAGGCGATCGCGGAGGTAGCTGAGGTAGGAGTGGATCCCCTCCCGCCAGGTGTCGCGGAACGCCTTCACCTGCTCGGGCTCCCGCGTCAGGTGCTCCAGGTTGCCGTCCTTCACGTCCCGCGACGTCGTGGACCATTGAAAATTGGAGTTGAAGCGGATGCCGTAGGGCGGGTCGAGGTAGATGCACTGGACCTTGCCGCGCAGGCCCTCGCGCTCGGCCAGCGAGGCCATCACCTGCAGGCTGTCGCCCAGGATCATCCGGTTCGACCAGCGCATGGAGTGCTCGTAGAACTCCACCTGCGCCTCGAGGTCGTCGTCCTCGACCCCGAAATGGGAGAACAGGTCGTCGGCCTGGGCGCGGCCGGCCTTCAGATCCTCGATCAGCGCCTTGGGGTGCACCTGCTCCTGCAGGTAGATCGGGGGGGCGGGCACCTCGAGCGGGCCGTCGTCGAGGGTCTTGCCGCGCCAGATCAGCTGGGGGTCGAGGTCGGGGTTGCGGCGGTCGTATTCGACGCGCAGTGGGCGGCGGTCCTCGTCCGCCATCAGCGGCTCAAGCTCGGCGCTGGGGATGTTGGGGCGGTCGATGTCGTGGGTCAGCGTCTCGACGCGGATCGGGCCTTTGGCCATTATCGTTCCTCCCCGAAGATCTCGATCAGCGCGGCGCGCACGGCGTGGGCGCGGGCATGCAGCCAGTCGATCTGGGCATCCCAGCAGGCGCGGTCGGTCATGTCCATGGTGCGGGCCTCGCCCGGGTGATGCTTGTCGTCGCCGCGCGAGAGACCCTCGCCGGCCAGCGCCAGGAAGCGGTCCATGGCGGGGGCGAGGCGGGCCTGCACGTCGGCCGAACCCTCGCCGAAGCCGCCGCGCACGAAGAGGCCGACGCCCTTCTTGGAGATGTAGAGGGCGACGAGGAGCTCGTTCGGCTTGGGGCAGAGCAGCCAGACAGAGGAGGTCGCCGTGGCGCCGACGCCGTGGTCGGCGTCCTGGGGGTGACGTTCCAGGTAGCGGGTCCAGAAGGCGCGGCGGAACCGGCCGATTTCGGAGATCTCGCCGTCGGCCTCGCGGGCGACCTTCTGCAGGCGGCGCTCCCAGGCGTTGGGGCGGGCGACGACGTCGAAGATCGGGGCGGGGGCGCTGTCGCCGATGCGCACCACCCGCAGGCGGATGGCGAAGAAGGCGAAGGGGTCGACGGTGTGCTCGTTGAGCCAGTTGATCGCGGCGAGGTGCTCCTCGCGGAAGCCGGTGGCGATCCAGACGACGGTCTTGGCCTCGAGCCCGGCGAGGTAGGTCATGATCTGGCCGAGGTGGGAGTGGTCGGTCCCCTCCAGCTGGTTCTCGATCAGGACCAGGTCGCCGTCGATGTCGCGGGCGAGGATGTCGGCGGAGAAGGCGCCGACGCGGATCTCGGTGCCCTCGGCCTCCAGCTCGCGGCCGATGACCTCGCCGAGCTGGTCGAGGTTCTGGGCGAGCCAGGGGGTGAAGTCGATGGCTTCGTGGCGCCAGGCGGCGCGGGGATCGGCGTCGATCAGGCGGCCGATGGCGGTCATGCGAGGGGCTCCGGCAGGGCGTCCAGCGCGGCGATCAGGGTGGCGTCGCAGCCGGCGATCCAGGCGATGGCGTCGGGCCAGGCGGCGCGGTCGGCGAAGTCGAAGCGACGGGTTCGGATCAGCAGGTGAGGGATCCGGCCGAGATCGTGGGCCTGCGTGCCCAGCCGCGCCTCCAGCTCCGGCAGGAGCGGGGCGAGGCGGGCGTGCAGGGCGGGGACCTGATCGGCGGGGTAGATGCGCAGGGAGTGGGTGAGCTCGGTCGCCGAGAAGCCGGCGTAGGCGTGCAGGCCGGGCGCGAAGGCGGGGCGGAAGTCGTAGGTCAGGCGCGTGGGCGGCGCGTCTCCGGCAAGCGCGGGCGGGTGCGTGGCGTAGACCAGCGACCAGAAGGCGAGGCGGTCCTCGCTGGTCCCGATCTCGGCGGAGCGGCGGGCGATCGTGGTCATGCCGGCACTCCCAGCGCGGCGTCGATGGCTTCGTCGAGCTTGGGACCGAGGTCGTGGATGTCGCGGATCTCGGCGAAGGACCAGCAGCCGAAGCGGCCGAGGCGGTTGACGCCGGGGACCCACTGGTTGGCCATGGTCTGGGCCTTGAGCATCGCGTCGTGGTCGCGGAAGCCCTTCACCTCGATCACCAGGTTCACCTCGCCGCCGCGGCCGTCGTCGAGGCGGACGATGTAGTCGGGGCGATAGCGGCGGGGCTGTCCCTCGACCAGGTAGGGGACCTCGAAGCCCAGGCCATGGTTCTTCACGTAGGCGATGACCTGCGGGTGCTGGTCGAGACGCTCGGCCAGCTTCCGCTCCCAGTCGCCGTCGCAGACGATCAGGTTGAGGTGGGAGCGGAGCGGGTTCGGGGCGTGGCGGTTCTCGTTGACCGTGTTGAAGCCGACGTCGGCTGTGGAGCCGGTGGGCGCGTAGGGGGCGAGGACGGCGCGGATCGGGCGGTCCTCGGCATGGGCCTGGTTGATCGCGCCCAGGATCAGCTCGGCGACCTCGTCGGCGAGCTGGAGGTGCATGAGCTGGGCGGGCTTGGTCTCGCCCTTGCAGACCAGCTTGTGGTCGAGGAAGTGGCGCACCAGCGGCTTGATCTTGGGGAACAGCGCGATGTTGGGCACGTCGTCGGCGTCGCGCAACTTCTGCGTCACCAGGTGCGAGGTCAGCTTCAGGATGATCTCGTTCTGGCGGACCTTGTCGAGGTGCTTGAGGTCCAGCACCTCGGGCGCGCCGACGATGCCCTGCATCGTGGTCTCGCAGGGGCCCACCTTTTCCTGGGTCAGGACGTAGGGCTCGACGGTCGACCAGTCCGCCTCGATGCGGGTGTCGGGGAGTTCTACGCGATAACCCTCGACGCGCGGGAAGACGATCTCGGCGGCGTCGCGCTCGGGGCTGACAGCGTGGACGCGGACCGAGGGCTTGGGCTTCACGACCGGCGCCTGAACGGCGTCCTGGGGCGAGAGGTTCAGCCCGTCGATACCCATGATGTCGGCGTATTCGACGCCGAACAGGCCGTCGTCGTCGAGCTCGTAGCGCAGGCGGCGCAGCGCGCGGCCCATCACCTGCTCGCACAGCAGGCGCGAACCGAAGGCGCGCAGGCCGAGGATGTGGGTGACGGTGTTGGCGTCCCAGCCCTCGGTCAGCATGCCTACGGAGACGACGCAGCGGATCTGCTCGCCCAGCCGGCCCTTGCGGCCGATGGTGTTCATGATCTCGCGCAGGATGTCGGCGTCGGAGAGAACACGGGCGGCCTCGGGCCCCTCGCGGGCGGCCTTCTCGCGGCGAAAACGCTCGATCTCGTCGGCGGCGGCCTTGCGGAAGGCGTCGTCGATGGCCTCGCCGCTGTCGATCTGGAGGCTGTCGATCAGCAGAGTTCGCGGCATCGGCCGGCGGTCACCATGCTCGGTGAAGTTCGAGAACAGCTCGAGGCGGCCCTCATGGAAGTCGGTCTGCTCGTTCTCGTCGGTGCGCTCGTAGCCGGCGATGTATTCGGCGACCAGCTCCGAGGCGACGGTGTTGGCGCAGACGACGATGAACACTGGAGGCACGTCGACGCCGGCGCGCGACCACTCCTCGTAGGTCTTCTCGTAGTGGCCGTAGAGGGCGTCGAGGGCGGTCTTGACCTCCAGCGGCAGGCTCTGCGGATCGAGCTTCGCCGAGGTGCGAGTGCCGGTCGGCATCCGGTCGCGCACAGTGGGCCACAGGTTGCGGTAGAGTGGGATCTGGCCGCTGGGCAGGTTGTCGGCCACCGGAACGCGGGGCAGCTTGACGATGCCGCATTCGATGGCGTCGACCAGCGAAAAGTCGCTGACCACCCACGGGAACAGAGACCCCTCCGGGTAGCCGGAACCGTTGAGGAAGAAGGGCGTCGCCGACAGGTCGTAGACCCGGGCCACGCCGAGGACGCGGTTTACCGCCTCGACGCCCGCGATCCACAGGCGGGCGGCCTCGTTGTTCTCCTTAGCCTCGCGGCTCTCGTCGCTCCGGCCGCGTTCCAGATCCTCGGCCTCGGGGCGGGGGCGGTAGCAGTGGTGGGCTTCGTCGTTGATGGCAATGATGTTCTTCATGCCCATCAGGTCGCCGAGGACACGCTGGACCATCTGGCCCTCGGTCTCCTGGGTCTCGACGGCCTGACCGTGGCCCATGAGCGCCTCGCGCCCGCCCTTCGACAGCTGGACCCGCTCGCGGCGGCGGAAGGCGTGGTAGTTCGTGATGACGATCTTCGCCTGGAGCAGGTCGGGCAGCATGTCCGAGGGGACGAGCTTGCGCTCCTTGTAGTAGCTGTCCGGATCGTTGGGTTGCAGGACGCGCAGGCGGTCGCGGATAGTCACGCCGGGCGCCACCAGCAGGAAGCCCCTGGTGTAGTTCTTCGAGCCCGGCCGGCGGACCGCGTTCAGCGTCTGCCAGGCGATGAGCAGCGCCATCACCGTGGTCTTGCCCGCGCCGGTCGCCAGCTTCAGCGCAAGGCGGAAGAGTTCGGGGTTGTGCGCGTCGTTGACGGTGCCCAGGCGCTCCAGGAACCGCTTCCAGCGCGCCCCGCTCTTGGGCGCGACCTCGGCGAGCCAGATCGCCACCTCGGCGGCCTCGACCTGGCAGAAGAAGGGGCGAAGCCCTTCGAAATCGGGGTTACGCCAGTGCTTCAGCAGGCGCTCTGTCTCAGGGGTGACCCGCCAATCCTTCGGGTTGGGCAAAGCACGCCAACGATCGACCTCTGCGCGAAGCTCGTTGATCTCGGTTTGTAGCTCGTAGCCGCCAAGGCCTGGTTCGAGGTCCAACAGATCCTGCGTTGGATTCGCGCCGGGTGTGGCAGACGTGAACTCCGCCCGGCGCCGCCGCTCGATGATCTTGTTGGTGGGCTTGCCGTCGCCATCCAGCTCCCAGTGTCGGGACGGCGCTTCATATGGGGAGTTCAGAATCGGTTGCGAGAAAAAGTCGGGCACCTGAACGCGCTCCCCGGTGTCGTGCACGCCTCGGATGAACAGGCGTGCTTATCATGCACTTGGGGAGGAAATCGTCAGTCAGCCGTGAACGCAAGCTGAAATTCCTAGTTGGTCCGCTTCCGCTTCGCCTTGTTCACTGACCCTTGGAGGCTGCGCTATCTGAACCTGCAATTCGACCTGATCCACATCCAACGCTGTGCGAAGCGCAGGGTCTTCATCGTCGGGCTACACAAGCCCGCCGATAGTCTTATCCCCCCGCCAGCTCCCGTAGCGTCTGCAAGAGCAGACTAATCGACAGAATCGACCCGGGAGTTGGCGGGGGGATGACTGGTGCGGAAGTTCCGCCGACCGTATGACCATGAGAGCCTAGCACCCTGTCCAGGGGTGCAGCGGGCGGCGATCCGAGTCTCCCGCTTGTAGCTCCGCCATCCTGACCCCTTCGGGTCAATCGCGGTTGAGGCCTGGGGCCTCGCTCCTGCCGGAAGCGCATGCATCGACCGCCGACAGGCTGAAGGTTGAGCGTCGCTCAGAGCCTTCATCCTTTCCAAGCTGTTCGCGCAGAGCGCCAGGGCTTGACCCTGTTCGGCTTGGCCGCCTCATAGCGCCGGTCATGTTCCCGGTATCGCCGTTTTGATCTGGGCCTGGCACGCGGGATGGAACGCCCGCGAGGTCGGCAAGAACCAACTTGGGCGACGTAAGAACGAGACAAGAACATTTCAATGGCTGGTCCATCACGCCGTCGAGCGGCGTAGCTGGCGCTCAAGTGCCCCATCAGTCTCCGCCTCATCGCTCAGCCGAGGGTGCGCTGTCGGCACTCCCAACTCAGCAACGACCATCTCCAACACCTCGGGCATATACTCGGCGAGGACGAGGCGGGTGAACGCTGCCGGGTCCGCTCCACAGGCACGCGCAAGCGCCGGGGCCCGGTCTATCGGCACCTTCATGTCGCCGGTCTTCATCATCGAGATCACGTTGCGTAGGCCGAAGCCGACCTCCAACGCGATGGCCTTCTGGGTCTTGCCGCTGTTCTCGAGCATCGCGGCGAAGGTCGCCTGGACGGTCTTGGGGGCGGAGGTCGTCATGGCGGACTCCAATTGTCGATCTTGCTGAAGTCAATATAGCCAAATATGATTTTTCCTTGTGAGTCAGGGCCTTGCTTCGCCTTGGCGGTGGGCGCCGCTGGATGTCGCCTAGTGCGCAGCCCGTTCGCGACGAAGCGCCATCAGCCGCCATCGAAGCGCTCGCCATGCGGACCTACGGTTCTCCATATGGAGACCGGTCACCTGGGTCGGGCTTTTTCGGCGGCATGGCGCCAACTGGAACACGTCCACCTTCTAGGACTTCGCATCCCCGACCATGGGGCGGACGAACACCAGCGCGGCAATGCCCCAGGAACACCGCGACGGGGCGTTCGCGGCCCTTCTCTTGGCGGGGCCCTGGGCGACGGTGCAGGCCGCGGTCGGTATACGGACCCGACCACGGCCTTTCCCTGTCGCGCACACCCTGTCGACGCCAAGCCACAGAGTGCGCGGGGCACAGCGGAAGCGCGCCCGTCGATCTAGCCATATCGCTCACCGAACCGTCTCGCGTTGACGGCCCGGACGGCGCCGGGCCGGTCTGCGCTACGCCGTCACGCTGCGTCTGCTTCAATGTCCTGCGGGGCTTTCAGAGACTGCGAGTAGTTTTTGGGGAGCCGGCAGGTGTGTTGTGGTGCTTGTCGGTGATTTTGGGGACCTCGCGCGGCATATTTTGGCCGGGCCAGCGGCTCGACCACCGCCAAGCTCCCCAAAAACTACTCTCCCCACGTTCGATGCGATCCCGACATCGGCATCGGCGCGATGCGCATCGACCAGACGACGGCCTCGCCAAGCGATGTTCGGCGTAGGTGGCCAAATCATCTGGCGGGGCGACGAGCGGCGGATCCGATGCGGCTCGCTGTCGATTTCCCGTGATGGCCATCACCTGGGCTTCAGGGCGGCGCGCACGGCCTCGATCACGTCAGCATCCAAAGGCGCCTCCGCGCCCCCACTGGCAGCATCACGGTATAGGCTCAAGAAGAGCAGTTCGTTCTCAGTAAGCGGTTCGCCGATTGTGGCGCCGATCACCTCCCAGACCTCGGGATGATACTCTGCCAACGCTAGGCGCAGCATGTGGACAGGGTCGACGCCCAGGGCTCCTGCAAATGCCGGAATCTTGCCGATCGGGACCTTTGTCAGCCCCTGCTGCATCATCGAGATGATGTTCGGCTTGGGATAGCCGACCGCGTGCGCAATTTCCCGCTGAGTCTTTCCCGACAGCGCGATCGCCTTCCTGAGATGCTCCGCGACGGTCATCCCTGCTCCCCCTCGTGTCTCACTTCGCTCAACGACCTTGCGGGCCCGCTCTACGCAGATGCCTTCGCCGGCGCGGCCATCGCCCTTCCCGACGGTTGCGGCTGCAACTTTACAAAAGTCATTATTGACTGATTTTTCACTTGCGCAAGCCGCCCCGACGGGTCATTAGTCACTTATGACTGACATGCCTATGCCGCAATCATGGGTAAAAAATGTCAGAAGATGCGGCGGTGGATCTGCAAGGAGTGAAGATGATGGATGACGACATGCGCCAGCTGGTTGACGAACTACTCAGCGACCCAACCCTGCGCACACCGATTACGGATGGGATAAAGCAGTCTATAAGGATGGCTCTAGAGGAAGAATACAAAGGAACGCGAGCCGGGACCCTCGCGCTTCGCATCGGAGTTGATCTGATGCGCGCAGGCGCGCGCGTTCACTAATCAGCGCTGACTATGTCGGCCTCCAGCGTCTGGGGGACGCTGACGGGTGGTCCCTCCCCCAAAAGGGGAGGGATGATCTGGTAACTATTGGCCTTAGCGACTGGGCGTGAGCGCTCATCGCACCCCTTGCGATCCAGGCTCGCCCGCAAGGGATGCCCGCAGCAGGGATGACGCTCCAAGGTTGATCAATGACCTCGCCTGTGCCGACGCTCAGGTCGAGGACTGCATACGGACCCGACCACGGCCTTTCCCTGTCGCGCGCATCCCGACGACATCAAACCACAGAGCGCGCCGTCGGCGCTTGGCGTCCGCCAGTCGATCTTGCCGTGGAACGCCTGGCGTCGCCTCGCTTGACCGTGGCGGGCTCCCTCGCGAACGATGAGCCGCTGAGAGCGCCCCAGAAGCCCGTCAGCGGTCGCCGCACCCAAGAACCCGAAAGTGAGAGTCGGGGCTGCAGCTCCCCTTCCAGCCGCCCTGAGGGGCCTCCCCGACCGCGCGGGCGGAGGGGAAGGCCGCGCCGCGAAGATCCACCGCCTTGCTCGCCGACCCGCCTTCGCCGCTTCCAGACCAAACGCTACTCGGCGACCTTTTTTGACGAACTGCGACTGCAGGCCGAACTGGCCGAAGCCCGGGATCCTGCAGTCGATGTCGTGGTCGCCGTCGACGAGGCGGATGCCGCGGACTTTCGTGCCGACCTTCACCACCGACGACGACCCCTTCACCTTCAGATCCTTGATCACGGTGACCGTGTCCCCGTCCGCCAGGACGTTGCCGACGCTGTCGCGCACCTTCTGCGCGTCTGCGGCTGCGGCGGCCGCCTCCGGCGACCACTCGTGCCCGCACTCGGGGCACGAGAGCAGAGCGTCCATCTTGTAGGTAAAGGTGGATCCGCATTCCGGGCAGGGCGGCAGGGCGTCGGTCATGGTCGGCCTTCTGTTCGGTGGAGCGGGCGCGTCGTCGCCTGGAACATGATCGAGAAGCCGGCGATCGGGGTGCTGCTTCGCTTGGCTTGACGTCGCTGGCGCCATCGCGCCGTCGATACTCTAGCCATCGCTCCCGCCGCCGGACAGGCGGCCGCCTCCTCTGGTTCTAGGTCACCTTCAGCCAGGTCATCATTCCCGACTCGGCGTGCGAGAGCATGTGGCAGTGGAACAGCCAGTCGCCGGGATTGTCGGCGGCGAAGGCGATCTCGCGCGTTTCGCCGCGCTGGAGCAGGGTGGTGTCGCGCAGGGGGCCGAGAGTTCCGTCGGCTGCGATCTCGCGGAAGTGCATCCCGTGCAGGTGCATCGCGTGCGGGAAGGCGGTGTCGTTGCGGATCGAGAGACGCACCGGCTCGTCGCGCGCCAGCTCGGCCAGCGGCGTCGGCGTCATGCCGACCATGCCGTTGAACGCCCAGAACTGGTTCGCTTCGACCATCTGCCCGAAGCTCCGCCGGCGACCGTCGAGGATCGCGGCATCGAGGCGGCCCATCGCGCCGCCGCTCATCTCCAGGCGCAGGGGGCGGGCCTCGGCGAGGCGGGGAGGCGCCATCCCGGGGTTCGGCGGCAGAGCGACGGGCGCGTCCCGGCGCGCGCGGGAGGCGACGCCGACGACCGGGAAGCGCGACTGCGAAAAGCCCTCTCCGCGCTCGACGCGGACCAGATGGGCGTCCTCGCCCGGCTCGGCGACGACGTCGACGATCAGGTCCGCGCGCTGGCCGGGGCCGAGCAGCAGGGTCTCGGCCACCGGGGCGGGGGCCGCGAGCGGCATGCCGTCGAGGGCGACGATCCACCCCTCCAGGCCGAGAAGCGCCAGCTGGAAGATGCGGGCGTTGGCGGCGTTGACCAGGCGCAGGCGCAGACGTTGGTGGCGGCGCACCTCGATCGCATGGTCGTGGCGCCCGTTGGTCGCGATCAGGTTGCCGAGCCGACCGGCGTGGCTGCGGCTGTGGCGGGACAGGAAGTCGGCGTCGATCTGGCCCGTCTGGGGATCCAGCAGCCAGTCGTCGAGGACCAGGACCTCGTCGCGGTCCGTCTCGGGGGCCTCGGCCTCCTCGACGACGAGGGCGCCGTAGAGGCCGCGCGCCACCTGCTCGGCCGAGCGGTTGTGCGCGTGATACCAGTAGGTTCCCGCATCCGGCACGACGAAGTCGTAGTCGAACGTCCCGCCCGGGGCGACGGGGTCCTGGGTCAGGCCGGCGACGCCGTCCATGGCGTTGTCGATCCGCAGCCCATGCCAGTGGACCGAGGTCGGCTGCGGCAGGTCGTTGACCAGCCGGCGCGTCACGCGCCCGCCCTGCGCGACCCGGATGACCGGGCCCGGCAGGGCGCCGTCATAGCCCCAGATCCGCGTCGCAGGGTAGGCGGGCGGCGCGAGCTGGACCTCCGCCTCGCGGGCGGTCATCGCCGCGGGCGAGGCGCTCTGCGCGGCAAGCGGGCGGCCGAAGGCGAGCGCCACGCCGGCCGCGCCGCCGAGGGCGAGCAGGTCTCGCCGCGATGGAAGCGTCATCTTGCGTCCCTTCTGATCACCGCGCGGTCCAGGTCCTTGCAGGGAGCTTCTGCCCGCGCATGCCGGCTGCCGGCGACGGATGGCAAGATGCGGCCGCCCGGCCCCTTTCGATGGTCCGGATCGGCGCGCGGGTCCAGCCTGTGCGCGCCGATCTCGCCGCGCTATTCAGCCGGCTTCGCCTCGGCGCCCGCGGCCGGTGCTCCGGGATGCATGAAGGCGCGCATCTCCTGCGGGGTGACGCCACCGTCGTGGTCGGCGTCGATGGCGCGGAACATCCGGGCGTGGATCTCCTGCATCTCCTCGAGGGAGATGGATCCGTTCCCGTCCGCGTCGGCGATGGCGAACATCATGCGCATCATCATCGGCGGCGGACCCATGCGGCCGCTCCGCGGGCCCCGGCCGTCGCCCATCATGCCGCCCATCATGCCCATCATCATCGACCCGTCGCCGCCGGCCATGGCAGGGCAGTCGGTCATCGGGCCATCGCCGCCCATCATCCGCCCGGGCTGCATTCCGCCGCCGCCCTGCATCTCTCCGTGCTGCATTCCGCCGGGCTGCATCCCGCCTGAACCTTGCATCATCGCCGGCGCGCCAGGCTGCCGCGCGGGCGGGGTCATCATCCCGCCGCCCTGGGTCTGCGCGACGGCGCTGAACGCGCCGACGGCGGTCAGGATGATCGCGAGGGCGGATGTCTGGAGGGGTCTCATGGGTCTTCTCCCAATCTTCGATTCGGGATCCGGCGACCGTTGCGGCCGTCGGCGCGGCTGTAACACCCGCCCTTATGGTTGGCCGCTCAAGTTCTCGCGATCATCCAAAGTCGACCCCATCTCATCTTCGATCTGGCCAAGCATCTCCAAGTATTCGCGACGAAACGATTTCGACGACCAACCACTGCGGGCCGGTGCGCGAGGAGGCGGCGACGCCCCACCGCCGGGCGGCGATGGAGCCGCAACAGGCCGCCTGCGGTTGTCTTCGGGCGTCCGCTAAAATGCTCTTGACCTTCCACCAGGGGGAACCTCTATCTTCCGCGTCGTGTCCATCGTCGCCCGCCTCCTCCTCGTTCTGTCGATCGTCGTCGCGCTCTGCGCGGGCGGCCTGTCGGGCGCATCTGCGCATGACGCCGCGCCCAGAGCGACGACGGCCGAGCGGATGGCGCACGCGGGTCATCACATGACCCCCGAGAGCGGCGTCTGCGACATGTCGATCGCCCATTGCGCGACGGCGTTGCCGCCAGGCCAGACCGGTCAGCGTTTCGAACCGGCGCCCTGTCCGATCCGACATCCGTCCGCATCGACCGAGCTGGCGGAGCTCGCAAGTCCCGACCTCGAGACGCCGCCTCCGCGAAGCTGAACGACCGAACGCTCTTTCCAGGGTTTTCGTCACCGACCTTCATCTTCAAAGAGGACACCATGCTGAAATCCAACCTGCTGCGCCTTGCGGCGGCAGCCGTCGTGGCGACTCCCGTCGCCGCCTTCGCCTCCGGTTCCCACGACGGCGGCCACGGCGCCTCGCCGACCGGCATGCCGGGCAAGGCCTCGGCCGCCTCGCGCACGATCGAGGTGATCCTGCACGACAACTACTACGAGCCCGAGACGATCGAGGTGAAGGCGGGCGAGACCGTCCGCTTCAAGATCAAGAACGAAGGCGAGTTCGTGCACGAGTTCAACATCGGCACGGCCGAGATGCATGAATCTCATCAGGAAGAGATGATGATGATGATGCAGCACGGCGTGCTGATGCCCGATCACGTCGACATGGCGGCCGCGAAGGCGATGCAGGCCTCGATGGGCCACGGGATGCACGACGATCCCAACAGCGTGCTGCTGGAGCCGGGCAAGTCCGGCGAGATCGTGTGGACCTTCCCCAAGGACGCCGACGTGGCGATCGAATTCGCCTGCAACGTGCCGGGACACTACCAGTCCGGCATGGTCGGCTCGGTCGCGATCGACCACTGACGTGACGACGGACCGACGCGCCCGCACGGCGCGTCGGTCCCCACGCCCCCAACATCAGGAAACCGACCATGACGCCATCTGGTCTGGCGCGCACGCTCGCGCTGGCGACGGCCGCCCTGGCTCCGTTCGCCGCCCTTGCCGGGACCTACGACATCACCGTCGATCCGGTCCGCATCGAAACCGCCGACTTCACCAAGTCCGGCATCGGCTACAACGGCTCGCAGATCCCCACCGTCCTCCGGTTCAAGGAAGGCGAGGAGGTGACGATCCGGGTGACCAACAACCTGTCCGAGGACACCTCGATCCACTGGCACGGGCTGATCCTGCCGTTCGAAGAGGACGGCGTGCCCGGCATCAGCTTCCCCGGCATCAAGCCGGGCGAGACCTTCACCTACCGCTTTCCCATCGTGCAGAGCGGGACCTACTGGTTCCATTCGCATTCCGGCTTCCAGGAGCCGGACGGCGCCTACGGGGCGATCGTGATCGAGCCGACGACGCGCGAACCCTACCGCTATGACCGCGACTACGTGGTGCAGTTCACCGACAAGCATCCCCACTCCGGGGATCGGGTGTTCCGCAACCTCAAGCTCTCGGCCGACTACTACAACCGCAAGCAGCGGACCCTGTTCGACATGCTGTCCGACGCCGGCGACAAGGGCCTGGGCGCGGCGCTGGCCGACCGCGCGGCGTGGGGCGACATGCGCATGATGCCCACCGACGTCGAGGACGTGCAGGGCTTCGCGCCGATGATCAACGGGCGGGACGCCGAGGGGAACTGGACCGGCCTGTTCAAGCCGGGCGAGCGGGTGCGGCTGCGGCTCATCAACAGCTCGGCGATGACCTATTTCGACGTCCGCATCCCGGGACTGAAGATGACCGTGGTCGCCGCCGACGGCAACGACGTGCTGCCGGTGGTGGTGGACGAGCTGCGCCTGGGCGTGGCCGAGACCTATGACGTGATCGTGCGCCCGACCGGGGACCGCGCCTACTCGGTGCTGGGCGAATCCATGGGCCGCACCGCCATGGCCCGCGGCACGCTGGCCCCGCGCGAAGGCATGACGGCCGAGATCCCCGACCTGCGTCCCGCCCCGCGCCTGACCATGGCCGACATGGGCATGATGGAGGGGATGGATCACGGCGCCATGGGCCATGGGGCCATGGGCCAGGGCGCGATGAGCGGCGGCGCCCAGATGGACCATTCCGACATGGGCCAGGGCGGCGCGAGCCACGTGATGCCGGACGGCTCCACGATGCCCGGCGACGCCGATGCGGCGATGGCCGGCGGCGGGCACGTCATGCCCGATGGGTCGACCATGGCGAGCGGCGGCCACACGATGCCCGACGGCTCGCAGATGGAGGGGATGAACCACGGCGGGATGCCCGGCATGGACCACTCCGGCATGGCCGGCGGCGACCCCTTCTACGCGCCAGGCAGCGGGCTGACGCCCGAGGCCGCGGATGGCGGCAAGTTCCTGTCCTATGCCGACCTGAAGGCCCGCGCCCCACTCTATCCCGACCGGGAGGCGACGCGCGAGATCGAGCTGCGCCTGACCGGCAACATGGAACGCTACATCTGGTCGATCAACGGCGTGAAATACGAGGACGCGGAGCCGATCCGCCTCCGCTACGGCGAGCGGGTGCGCTTCAAGTTCGTCAACGAGACGATGATGACCCACCCGATGCACCTGCACGGCATGTGGTCGATCCTCGACACCGGCTCGGGCACGCGCGACCCGATCAAGCACACGGTCAGCGTGGCGCCGGGCACGACGCTCTACACCGAGACCGAGGTCGACGCGCCGGGCCAGTGGGCCTTCCACTGCCACCTGTCCTACCACATGGCCGGCGGCATGTTCCGCAAGGTGATCGTCGAGGGCGCGCCGAAGCAGGCGATGACCCTGCCTGCCGGGAATCAGGGCGCCCAGCCGGCCGCCGGCGGCGACCATTCCCATGCGCATGACGAGGGCTGAGACCATGCACGCGACCCGCATCCTTTCCGCCCTCGCGCTGATCGCAGCGGCCGGGCCAGCGCTGGCCGAACCGGCGATCTGGGGCCTCCAGGTCGAGCAGCTGGAATACCGCTTCGGCGAGGACGAGGACGTCCTCGCCTGGGACTTCGACGCCGTCGCGGGCACCGACGAGCTCCGCTTCGTATGGCGCTCGGAGGCCGAGCTGCTGAGCGGCCCGGGAACCTTCGAGACGCTGGAGAACCAAGCCCGCGTCCAGGTCCCGATCTCGTCCTTCTTCGACGCCGTGGGGGGCGTCATGGCCTCGACCCCCGAGGGGCCGGATCGGGTCTACGGCGTCGTCGGCGTCCATGGCCTCGCCCCCCAGTGGTTCGAGGTGGACGCCGACCTGTTCGTCTCGGACAAGCCCTTCGCCCGGTTCGAGGTGGACTACGAGGCGTTGATCACGAACCGGCTGATCCTGACGCCCAGCGTCGAGGTCTCGGTCCCGTTGGTCGACGACCGGGCCCTCGACGCCGGCGCCTTCGGGCCGAAGATCGAGGCCGGGCTGAGGCTGAGCTACGACGTCGTGGACCGCCTGGTCTCGCCCTATGCGGGCGTGCACTACGAGCGGTATTTCGGCGACAGCGCGGACATGCGCCAGACCTCGGGAGAGGCCACGGACGCGGTCTATTTCGTGGTGGGGACGAAGATCCTCTTCTGATCCGTCGTCCCGAAGACCGACGCCCCCGGGGCTGGCCGGGGGCGTCTCCCCGCCGGTTTCGTCCGGTCGGGGCGAACGCGCAGACTAGGCGAAACGCCGATGGACGCGACTTTCCTCTTTCAGATCCCCCATGACCTGATGCATGCGGTCGCCCACGCGGTTGGCCACGAGATCACCGCGGACACGCCCGGCTGGGTGCATCCGGTCTTCCACCTGACGCTGGTCTGGGCCCCGATCGCGCTGGCTGCGCTCGCGCTGTGGCGGCTGGTCTCGGCGCTGCGCGCCCGCGGACGTCCCGCTGGCGCCGCGCCGCCGCCCGTTCCCGGGTTCGAGCCGGGCGTCTACGCCTTCGTGCTGCGCTGGACCCGGGCAGAGCTGCCGCTGCTGCTGGGCCTCAGCCTTGCGGCGCTGCCGGTGCTCTACGCCGCGCTGGAGCTGCCCAAGCTGATCGTGAACCGGGCCATCGACGCCGAGGGCTTCCCGCTGACCGCGGGCCCATGGAGCTTCGACCAGCTCGAGTTCCTGTTCCTGCTCTGCGCGCTCTACCTCCTCGCGGTGCTGACGAGCGGGGCCCTGAAATTCGCGATCAACGTGGCGAAGGGACGGGTGGGCGAGCGCGTGCTGCGCCGCCTGCGCCTGACGATCTACCGCCGCTGGCGCGCCGGCGCGGGCGGCCCGCGGCGCGGCGAGACCATCCCCCTGATCGCCCAGGAGGTCGAGCCGATCGGCGGTTTCGCGGCCGAGGCCATCGTGCTGCCGGTGTTCCAGGGCGGGACCTTCCTGACCATCCTCGCCTTCATGTTCATGCAGGACCCGGTGCTGGGCGCGGCCGCCGTCTCGCTGCTGCCCGTCCAGCTGGTGGTGATCCCCCGCCTTCAGCGGCGGGTGAACCGGCTGGCCCGCGCCCGGGTCGCCGAGATGCGGACGCTGGGCGGCGAGCTCGCCGGTCAGTCGCTGCGGCCGGAGGCCCGCCTCGGCCTCGCCCCGCGCGAGGGCCTGGCCGACGTCTGCGGCGGCTTCCGGCGCATCGAGTCGATCCGGCGGAACCTGCAACGCGAGAAGTTCTTCATGAAGTCGGTCAGCAATTTCCTCGCCTCGCTGACGCCCTTCTTCTTCTACGCCATCGGCGGCTGGCTGGTGATCGAGGGCCGGCTGACCCTGGGCGCGCTGGTGGCGGTGCTGGCGGCCTACAAGGATTTCTCCGCGCCGCTTCGCGAACTGCTGCGCCACTACCAGGCGGTCGAGGACGTGCGGGTGCGCTACCAGGAACTGCTGGCGCATCTCGACCTGCCGGAAGTCTCACGAGACCCTCCGGCATCACACGCGCGAGACGAAGTGAATACGATGGAGGCAGCGTCATGACCGCCCTTATCCGCATGACAACGATTGCACCCGCCCTGACCCTGTTGGCCCCCAGACCAGGCCATGCGCTCGTGGCGGCCATGCTGATCGCGGTCTGGAGCACTATGTCGCCAGGCGCCGGCCACGCCGATGATCGCCAGGAACCGCTGGATGGCGTCGTCGTCCTGCTGGCCGAGGTTGGCGCGGCCACTCCGCCCGATGAGGCTCGACTCCGACTGAAGCTCGAGAATGCCAGCGGCCGGACGGTGGTCCTCCGCGACATACAGGCGCCTGGCACTGGTGAAGTCGAGCTGAGCATGGGCGTCGGCCCGCGCGCGACCCCTGTCAAGGCCGGCATCGTCCTGCTCGATCAGGAGGTCCTCGATCTCGCCAGCGAACACGCCCGAGCCTGGCTTGTCGACCTCCGGCGTCCACTTGCGCCCGGGGACCGGCTGGATCTGACGCTGGAGTTCGGAGCTGGGAGCGTGCCGGTCTCCGCGCATGTCGTTCTTCCGCGATCAAGCGGTCCGGCCGTTGGCGGGAAATGAACGGCGAGCGACATCACCAAGAGATATGAGGGCATCGCTATGAGCCAAGACGACCGCGAACGACGCATCACGCTGCTGGGCGGCGTGTCGATGGGAACCGGGGTGATGATCGGCGCGGGCATCTTCGCCCTGACCGGCCAGATCGCCGAGCTGGCCGGCCCCGCCTTTCCCTGGGCCTTCCTGGCCGGGGCGGTGGTCACCTCCTTCAGCGCCTACGCCTACGCCTGCATGACCCGTGTCTGGCCGTCCTCGGGCGGGATCGCGATGATCCTCCAGAAGGCCTGGGGCGTGGGAGGCGTCGCCGCCGGCGCCTCGATGCTGATGGCCCTCTCGATGATCATCGCGCAAAGCCTGGTGGCCCGGACCTTCGGGACCTATGCGCTAAGATCGTTCGAGCTGGGGTCCGACCACTGGCTGGCCCCCGTCCTGGGCGTGGGTCTGATCGGCTTCGCCTTCCTGGTGAACAGCTCCGGATCCAAGTCGGTGGGGCGCGCCTCGCTGGTGATGGCCGCGATCAAGATCGGCGGCATCGCGGTGTTCGGCGCGGCCGCCCTGTGGGCCGCCGGCGCGCCCGAGGCGTCCTCGGCCCCGCAGGGCTCCGCCGCGGGTTTCCTTGCGGCCGTGGCGCTGGCGGTGATGGCCTTCAAGGGCTTCACCACCATCACCAACAGCGGCGGCGAGATGGTCTCGCCCGAGCGCAACGTGGCGCGCGCCATCGCGATCTCGATCGTGGTCTGCACGGCGACCTACCTGCTGGTCGCCTGGGCGGTCGCCCGCGGCCTGACCTTCGAGCAGATCGTGGAGGCGCGGGACTATGCGCTGGCCCGCGCGGCCGAGCCGACGCTGGGCCCCTGGGGGTTCCGGCTGACGGTGGCGCTGGCGCTGGTCGCCACCGCCTCGGGCGTGCTGGCGAGCCTCTTCGCGGTCTCGCGGATGCTGACCATGCTGACCGAGATGAAGATGATCCCCCACAGCCACTTCGGCATGTCGGGGCCGATCCAGCGCCACCTGCTGGTCTACGTGGCGGTGCTGGCGGCGCTGGCTACGGTCCTGTTCGACCTGGGCCGCATCGCCTCTCTGGGGGTGTTCCTCTACCTGACCATGGACGTGATCGTGCAGGTCGGCATCCTGCGACGGCTGCGCGCCCGGGTCGGAGCGCGAGGCTGGATCCTGTGCACGGCGATCGGCCTGGACCTCGTCGTGCTGGCCGCCTTCGGCCGCGCCAAGCTGCTGGAAGATCCCTGGATCGTCGCCATCGCGGCCGGGCTGATCCTGATCGTCTTCGTGCTGGAGCGCGCCTGGGTCGGAAACTGGGTGAGCGCGCCGCAGGCCGACGAGCCGGACGGGCATCACCATCACCCTTCGACCTGAACGGTCTTCTCGCATGGCGCCCGGAAGGTTTCCGGAAGGGGCTTCCGCCCCTTGACCTTCCGGTCGCTGGAACGCCTACATCAGGGGCCGTGATGGTCCCCCGAGCGCGGAGCGCCCCCATGGCCCCCCATGACTCCCCGGCGAAAGCCGCCCCTTCCCACGGCCACGACGACGGTCGGACCGATCCGGTCGTCCGCGACCCGGTCTGCGGCATGACCGTCGACAAGCAGGCCGGCAAGCCGACCGCCGAGCATGACGGCCATGTCCTCCACTTCTGCTCCGAGGGCTGCCGCGGCAAGTTCGTCGCCGCGCCCGGCGACTACCTGACCGCCAGGGACCCTGTCTGCGGCATGGACGTAGACCGCTCCACCGCCGCCCACATGACGAAGCATGAGGGCGAGCGGCACTACTTCTGCTCCTCCGGCTGCCAGGCGAAGTTCGAGGCCGAGCCGGAGCGATACCTCGGCGACCGCCCTGCGCCCGAGCCGATGCCCGCGGGCACGCAATACACCTGCCCGATGCACCCCGAGATCGTGCAGGACCATCCCGGCGATTGCCCCAAGTGCGGCATGGCGCTGGAGCCGATGACCCCCTCGGCCGACTCCGGGCCGAACCCCGAATACGTGGACTTCCGCCGTCGCCTCGCGATCACCGCGCCGCTGGCGCTGGCGGTCTTCATCCTGGAGATGGGCGCCCACCTGGGTCTGCCCTTCGCCGACTGGATCGGCCATCGCGCCTTCGGCTGGGTGCAGTTCGCCCTGGCCACGCCCGTGGTGTGGATCTGCTGGCCGTTCTTCAAGCGGGGCTGGGCGTCGATCGTCAACCGCAGCCCCAATATGTGGACCCTGATCTCGCTGGGGACGGGGGCGGCCTATGTCTTCTCGGTCGTCTCGCTGCTCGCCCCCGGCGTGTTCCCCGAGGCGATGCGCGACTCCATGGGCATGGCACCGGTCTACTTCGAAGCGGCCGCGGTGATCCTGGTCCTGGTCCTCGCCGGCCAGGTGATGGAACTGGCCGCGCGCGAGCGGACCGGCGACGCGATCCGCGCTCTGATGGACCTCGCCCCCAAGACCGCCCGCCGCGTGACCGGCGAGACGGAGGAGGACGTGCCCCTCGACGCCCTGCGCACCGGGGACGTCCTGCGCGTGCGCCCCGGCGAAAGCGTGCCGGTGGACGGCGAGGTGATCGAGGGCCGCTCCTCGGTCGACGAGAGCATGATCACCGGCGAGCCGGTGCCGGTCGAGAAGACCGAGGGCGAGCCAGTCACCGGCGGAACCCTCAACAAGAGCGGCACGTTCCTGATGCGCGCCGGGAACGTCGGCGCCGACACCACGCTGAACCGCATCGTCGAGATGGTGGCGAAGGCCCAGCGGTCCCGCGCGCCGATCCAGGCGGCGGCCGACCGGGTTGCGGGGTATTTCGTGCCGGCGGTGGTCGGGGTGGCGCTGCTCGCCTTCGCGGCCTGGGTCGCGCTGGGTCCGTCGCCCGCGCTCTCCTACGCGTTCGTAGCCGCGGTTTCGGTCCTGATCATCGCCTGCCCCTGCGCGCTGGGCCTCGCGACTCCGATGTCGATCATGGTCGCCACCGGCCGGGGCGCCCAGGCCGGCGTCCTGATCCGCGACGCCGAGGCGCTGGAGCGGCTGGCCGGCGTGGACGTGCTCATCGTCGACAAGACCGGCACCCTGACCGAGGGCAAGCCGACCCTGACCGACGCCGAACCTGCCGAGGGCATGGCCGAAACCGAGCTCCTGTCCCTCGCCGCCGCGCTGGAGCGCGGCTCCGAACACCCGCTGGCCGAGGCGATCGTCGCCGGCGCCGAGGCGCGCGGGGCCGAACGCCTGGACGCGACGGACTTCGAGGCGGTGACCGGCAAGGGCGTGACCGGGACCGTCGCAGGCCGCGCCGTCGCGCTGGGCAACGCCGCGCTGATGAGCGACCTGGGCGTCGACCCTGGCCCGCTCGCCGCCCGCGCCCGCGCGCTGCAGGAGCAGGGCCGCACCGCGATGTTCGTCGCCGCCGACGGCCGCCCCGGGGGCCTGGTCGCCGTCGCCGACCGGATCAAGGAGACCACTCCTGCGGCCATCCGCGCCCTGCACGCCTCCGGCCTGCGCATCGTCATGGCCACCGGCGACGCCGAGGCCACGGCCCGCGCCGTCGCGAAGGAGCTCGACATCGACGAGGTCCACGCCGAGGTCTCGCCCGAGGACAAGCACGCTCTGGTCGAGCGCCTGCATGGCGAGGGCCTGTCCGTCGCCATGGCCGGCGATGGCGTCAACGACGCCCCCGCGCTGGCCGCCGCCGACGTTGGCATCGCCATGGGCACGGGCGCCGATGTCGCGGTCGAAAGCGCGGGCGTGACTCTGGTGAAAGGCGACCTGAACGGCGTGGTCCGCGCCCGCCGGCTGGCCGAGGCGACCATGCGCAACATCCGCCAGAACCTGTTCTTCGCCTTCGTCTACAACGCGGCCGGCGTCCCTCTGGCCGCGGGCGTTCTCTACCCGATCTTCGGCCTTCTGCTGTCCCCCGTAGTGGCCGCGGCGGCGATGAGCCTGTCCTCCGTCTCGGTGATCGGCAACGCGCTCAGGCTGCGGGCGTCTCGTCTGGGCGGAGGCCGCTAGCTTGGGCTGCTTTCGGAGGTCTGGCTGAGTTGCACTGCGTTATGGCGCAACTGCCTTTCGAACGGCATGCACGAGGCTTGAGATTTGCGGGCGAGAGTTCGGTCGTGGCCGATTGGTTTCGGCTTCATGCGTTCTCCACGTGTTCATCGTCATCCGTATGAGAAGCGTTCGCCTGACCGAACTCGACCGACAGCATCTCCCAAACTTCAGGCATATACTCCTGGACGACCAGGCGCGTGAAAGCGGCCGGGTCCGCCCCACAGGCGCGGGCGAGCGCCGGAGCCCGATCGATCGGCACTTTCATGTCGCCCGTCTTCATCATCGAGATGACGTTCCGGCGCTCCAGACCGACCTCCTCCGCGATGGCTTTCTGGGTCTTGCCGCTGTTTTCGAGCATGGCCGAGAAGGCGGCCTGGACGGTGGTCGGCGATGCGCTGGTCATGACTGACTCCAACTTGTGGTCAAGCTGACATCAGTATAGCGAATGAAATATTTTCCTTTACTTCCAAAATGATAAATCCTCTTTGGCGGGCGATCTGGAACGGCATGCCAGAGCCTCCAAGAGGTTCGACATATCGACGCGCAACCATCGAACTGATTGGTCGAGAAAGCCGCGCGCCCGCGCGCCCTCCATATGGAGAGTAGTCCCGCGGATCGGACTTTTCCGGCGGGACGGCTCCACATGGTAGACTTTCGCCGTCTAGGACTTCGTGGTTTCGATCGCGGGGCAACTACGTGCAGGAGCAAGGCGGCCCGTCGAGCCCACTGCAGGGAAGCGGGCCTGGACGTAGGTCGGGACCATCTTGCGCTGATCGTTCAGACCTCGGACGGTATACGGACCCGTCCGCGGCCTTTCCCATCGGCGAGCGCCGCGCAAGATCTGAGCTACGAGGGCGCGCCGGCGCGGGTGGGCCGGCCGATCGCACATCCTGGCGTTGCCGCCCCTGATCGACAGGCAGTCCGCGGGAGCGCCCGTGAGCCCCGTCACCGCGCCTCGCATCTCCGCCATATGAAAATTACTCCCGGGGCTGCAGACCCCCTTCCTGGCGCTCTGGCGGGGTGTTGGGCGAGGATCGCTGGAGTTTTTGCGGCGCAGCGGGGATCCGACCGTATCTCCTTGGGTCGAAGTGCTCCGAAATCTACGTAACGTCACCGTCGGCGTCGCCATCCAGACGCCGGACGTCAGCCGTCGGACGCGCCGCTCCTGTAGGCCTCCATCAGAACCCGGAGCATGTCGGAATGCGTGCGGCGGTCCGCCTTGCACAGAGCCCGGAACTGATCGGCGATCCACTTGGGGCCGCGAACGCTGAACTGGACGACGGTCTCGTCGCGCTGCGGTAGGGTCGGCCGAGACGTCGCGGGCGTCGGCGCGGCCTTGCGGGGGACAACCCCTTCAAGAAGCGAGAGCACCTCGCGCATCAACGCGTCGACGGCCTCCATCGCCTCCGCATCGATTTCGCGCTCCCGATCGAGCAGCGCGCGGGGGTCAGAGCAGGTCGATAGCATGTTTGCGAAGACCTCCCGCTCGTCGAGCACGGCATCCAGCAGGCGGACGCCTTCCATTCCGTGCAGCTTCGTCGCGATCTGGCGGGCGGCATGTCCGTCGGAGAGTTGGCGTCGGCGCGAGATCACCAGGGCACAGGGAATCTCGCGCCCAGCAGCAGCGCTCGCCTGTTCGATCGCCTTTGCAGCGCCGGGGGCCGCGGCGACATCGTCGAACCGCTCGCGCGTGGGGACCAGAACGAGGTCGCTCGCCGCCAGGACAGCCCCCGAGCTCGGCACCATCATGCCGTCCAGGTCGATGACGACATGCCGGGCGCTATTCGCTGCGTTCTGGATGTCGTCCACGACGGCGTCCTTTCCTGCGCAGCGGATCACCTCTAACCCCGCGATCGGCGGCGCGACCCTTGACCAGGCCGCCAGCGTGCCGTCTGCGCCGGCGTCGACCAGCACGACGGGCCCTTCGTGGGCGAGCGCGCAGGCGAGCAGCGCCGCTGTGGTGGATTTGCCGGCGCCGCGCCTCGGGCTGGTGATGGTGATGATGGCCATGGGGGATCTCCTCTCCGCTCGCTGCGCGAGACATCCGGCCGGAGCCGGATCAGCCCGGGGCGGCTGGCTCCGCGGGTTCGATGTCGTAGCGAATGGTAGAAGGACTTTGTGAGGACCGTGCGCTTCGCTGGAGACCCCATGAAGAGCGACGCGCGTGTTGCTCCTGGAGATGACCAAGTCGACGGACGCGCACGTTGCAGGCCTCATGTCGCAGGCGTTGGCGGAAGCGCGCGATGGTCTGGAGCTGGAGGACGGGAAGAGCCCACATTGGCTGGCGCGTTGCGATCCAAGGTCTCGCAGCTCCAGCCCCAAGGATCGTCGTCACCGGCCTCGTCGTCGATCAGGCGCAGGGAGGACGACGTCGGCTGCTCGATCGATCACGCGCAATATTCAACATGAAATTCCTGATAATACAGACTGGATGGCGACATCGTCGGGAAATCATCATAGCGGCGATGGCTATCAAGCCCGGCTTCCAATTGGTCAGTATGGCAAGCGATGTTCCTGACGAGCGGATCTGGATATCCATCTCCTTGAGCGCCCCCAGGAGCCACGGAGGCGCTCCGTGACGGCCATCAGCTGATTTCAGCACTCCGGGCAGGTGAAGCGCGCCCCGGCCGTCACGGGCCGCCCCAGAGAGTCCCCACCTTCTGCCGACTGCCTGACGCGAGACTGTGGGATGGGTAGTGAAATCACGGGTTCACGCATCTTGACGGGGCGAGGCGCAGTTACCATCTGCGCACTCGTGACATCATGACATCACAGGTAAAGACATGACTGATCCGGATCCGGCGCTCGCCTTTCAGGCCGCCATCGAAGCCGCCGCCGCAGAGATTCCTGACGTGATCGCCGATGCGGGGGATGACTTGCGCGACGCGATCATCGCCGCGCACGCGTTCAACGAGAAGCTCGGCGGCGAGGACGTCGCGGACGCCGCCGCGGAGACAACCGTCCGCCGACTTCTTCCCGGCCGATCCGATCTCACCTGGCGCGAAGCGCTGGACTTCGGTCGGATGGCGCTGGTCAGCGACACCCGCATCGGCCAGCTTCTGGAGACGGCCGCGATCTACGGCGAGAACGGCGTGCTGATCGCGCCGGGTCTGAACGCCGAGCAACGCGCCGCGCGCATCCAGGAGGCCATCGAGGAGGTCGACGCCTTCGACGCGGCGCTCCCGCGCGTGGCCTGGGGCATCGAGGCGACCGGGATCGCCTACATCGCGCGGCAGGCGCGGGGTCGCTGGGCGCTGGACCATGGCGAGCTGGTCGAGGCCGCCGCGCTCGCCGCCTTCGGGGGCGTCACGGAGCGGCGCATTCGCAACATGATGTCGAAGCGTGAAGCCGGCCTGGCTGTCGAGGAGGGCCGTGTGACAGCTGCGTCGGCGCTCGCCTGGTTGAAGGACCGCGAGAGCTTCCGCCCGTCGGTCTGGCGCGACGACGCCCGCTTCGAGGCGCTGCCCCGCGCAGAGCCCCTGGACCCGGCCGAGCTGCGCTTCGTTCCCGTCACCGACAGGGGAGAAATCTTCCACCCGGGGCTGTCGCGGGACGGCGCCTACGAGATCGTCGATGGCGACTCGGACGTGCGCGTGGAGGGCTACGAGGAGGCCCTCGCCCGCCTGCAGACCCTCCAGCCGCCCAGTTGGCGTCGTCCGGGCCCCGGCGGCCGCTGGACGCGTGTGCGAGGCGTGAAATGGGAGCGGATGACCATCGGCGAACTCCGCGAACTCGCCAACGAGGACGCCGAGAACGACTGAGTCACGAGAACCTCGACCCGAACGACCACCCGCTCCACGCCGGCGACCGACGCTGCGACGCACAGAATGGAAAGAAAGCCATGACGATCTATCGATCCGCGCGTGACTTCGCGCTCCAGATCCACCGACAGAAGGACAACCGCCTGGACGAGATCGCCGTGAACGGCGCCCAGCAGGCGTATAAGCTAGGCCCGTGCACCAACATCGAACGACGCTTCAACGGCCGGCTCGACGTCGTGCCCAAGCTGAACCTGGAGGACTACGAGTTCGGCGGGGTCATCGACTACCTGCGCATCGAGCTGACGTCGACGAAGCCGATGTCGCCGATCAATGTTTTCAAGAAGCTCCGCGCCGCCGCGATCAAGCCTGGCTGGATCAAGGCCCTGCCGCTGCCCGACGAGACGAAGCGGCTCGCCACGCGCTTCACGATGCGGATCGATGACCCCACGCCTGCATCCCTGCATGGGAGGATCAACGCGATCAAACGAATGGGCGACTTCGACTGCGACGGCCGCCTCGCCCTGCTGGAGATCAGCATCGACATCTACCCCAAAGCCCGCGGCGACGAGGTCGCGCGGATCACCATGACCGACCATCTACGCCGGCACATCCTCCCGAACCCGGCGATCTGGCGCGACGTGACGACGGGTGACACCTGGCCGCGCTGGGTAGGCAACCCCGACCCGAAGAAGGCCAAGCCAGACGGAACGCCCGCCTCGGCGAAGCCGCATTACCTTGTCGGCAAGGGCGAGACGGAGCTTTGCAATCATCTTGCCAGGGGGAGGTTCTCCAACCGGAAGCCGGCCCCGTCGAACGCCACCACCTATTTCGGATGCTCGGAGTCCGGGCGCGGGATGATCCGCATCATGGACAAGGTCATCGACAAGCAGAGTCGCGGCAAGGGCGCCTACGTGGCGCTGAAACCGGCCGAACGAAGGACGCGCATCGAGGTCGAGCTTAGCGGCCCCGCGCTGAAGGCGTTTCTTGGCGACCTGCATGTCGACCGTCTCCACGAGGTCGACTTCCGAAAGCTGCGCCGAAGGTTCTTCCAGTTCGTCAAACTGACGGTCCCCGGACCCTTGCCTGCGGCCCCAGGTGCTCCCGCACCGTCGCTAGGGACGGTCATCGTCGACTTCGAACGCCAGAAGGAGATCTCGACCTTCCACGTCGCCGGCGCCGTCGGTCTGCATCTGCTTCAGCAGCATCGTGCGAAGAACATGCGCGGTCGTCGTAGGGCTGCGCTTCGTCATCGTGGCATAGCCTTGGATCGCGAAAGACAGGGCCTTGGCAACAGCGGCTTCCTTCTTTCCTACGCGAAGCTCAACGCCAAATGCGAGGACGCCCTGAGAAAGATCAACAGGGCCTGGAATGGCGGAGCGTAGGCATCATGGGGGTGGTGGTGGAAGGAGAAGGTATCCAAGTCTCCATCTACCTTCTTTCTCAGTTACTAGCGCGCCCGCACCGCGCGGGAGGCCGCTTTCTCGGGCGTGACGCTAAACGCCTGATACAGAAGAAGTTATTCACCGAGCGCCTGGGCGGTGCAGCGTGCCAGCCCCAGGCATTCTCGCCGAGAAATGTTGTCAGAACTGACTTCTAGGGCCGGCGCGGAGCCGGCCGTTTCAGACAGGTTTTGCTGCGCTAGGACGGCGCTCCGTGCAGAAGGAGAAGATCATGACCTCCCTCATCGAAGACCCGCTCGAACTGCGGAAGCTGGCGATCTGGCGGATCGACTGGCGGATCCGGAACGCCGCGTCGAGCCCGTGGCCCTCCAAGCCGCCGCGCTGGACGGGTCGGGACGTCGAGGACGGGCTGATGATCGCCGCGTATGCGGCGGTGATCAACCACCAGTCGCGAAAGCCGATCATCAAGAAGACAGAGAACTTCGAGGCTGCCCTTGTCGCGCCCGGCCCCACAAGGCGCGGGCCGGTTGCGGATCACCTGGGACTAGTTCGCGCCTACGTGGCTCGCCAGGTCGTCGCCAGAGCCGCCAGGGACACCTTCCAGGCGGGGGCCTCGCAGCGCGGCGAGCAGGCCGCCATGGTCCGCGCGTGGCGCCTGTTGTTCGGCGACCCGTCGACAGACCAGGCCATCCAGCGCCGGATTTCTCGCTACCTCCCACGGATACTCGTCTTCGAGGCGGCGGCGTCCGGGGCCCGGCCAGCGAACCAGAACCGCCCTCGCCCAACGGGTCGACGGGCATAGCGGTCAGGGGCCGGAAGTCAGCCTCGCGCGATACGGGCCGACCACAACGCCCGCCTTTGCCGCCAGGAGCGCGTCAGCGTGCCGCTGACGGCCGTCTCGGAATTTTGGCCACCCAACCAACCCAAGACAGACTCGGCCGCCAGTGGGCAGCCCAGGGCGCCCCGCGCGCTATGTCTCGGGAATTCGGCAAAGCTGAGCCGGGCCGCTGTAGCGGCGATCACCAACCAGCCGCTCCCCTGGTCAGCCTCGGCGTTCAGACCGAGCGCCGCGGCAGCACGAGCCCCGGGTAGCCCACCAATTTGATCATGTCGCGCCTACGTCGGATGGTTCCGTCCTGTTCCCGGCCGTAGCCGCGCGTGACCGTGCGCGGGGCATGGCCGACGAGGGGCTGGATCTCGGCTTCGGCCAGGTCCGCACGACGTAGGGCGTCGATGAATGTATGGCGAAACGAGTGGAAGGTCAGCGCTGCATCCGTCTTCACCCCCACCTTGGTCATGTAGCGACCCAGCCATTTGGCCGTCTCCCCAAATTGCCCGCGGGCGTTCCGCTTGCAGCGCGGGAAGATCGCCTGGTCACGGTCAGACCCAAGACCAAGAACCCAGTCGATGAAACCGAGCTGAATCAGCTCGGGATGGATCGGAACGGCGCGCGCGGAGGCCGAGCTCTTCAACAGCGTCTCGTCGCCATCCTCGACGATGTCGATCAGCCAGGCGCCGTCCTGTTGGCGCACATGTCGTCGACGCAGCTGACAAAGCTCCGCCTGACGCGCGCCGGTGAACAGGGCGAGTGGGAACAACCAGTAGCGCTCGTCCCGGATCGCGACGTCGCCGCGCACGTGCTCGCGGCGATCGCCACCGCAGGTTGAAAAAACAGGGCTGGCAAAAAGGGCATTGAGCTCGTCGGTCGTGAAGGGACGGCGGTCCGTCGACGCTTTGCTGCGACTGCCCTTGGGCGGCATCAACCCGGCCGTCGGGCTTTCGTCGATGTAGCCGTGGCGGACCAGCCACTGCCCAAAGCTGCCCAACGCCGCCAAATACTTCGCGACGCTCCGCTCGTCGATCACGTCACGCTTGGCGAACTTGTTCGCCTCGAGCACCTTGTGAAAATCCAGCCCCCTGAACTCCCGGATCTCACTCGCTTTCTTCGGGAACTCGCGAAGCTTGAACTTCCAGTCACGGGCGTTGGCACGAGTCATGTCGGCGACAGCCGCGGTCTCACCGACGAATTCGGCGAAGCGCCGGACCATCTTGCGGTTCTGATCGACCGTGTCCGCGCGCAGGTGGCCTTGCTCCTTGGCGTAAAGCTCGAAGATGTCCATCATCCCATCGGACGTCCGACCGGCCTTGCTTTGCGCAGCGAGAGCGGCCTTCAGCTTCGGGGAGCTGGGCGTCTCGTCCCAATTGCCTGCGTTAAGGCGTTCGATGCGGTTCCGGGCTTCCAGCAGAGCCTGGGCAGCGGTTTCCAGAAGGTCGGCGTAGTGGTCACTGCCCTCGTCCACCTTCCAGCCCCACTTGGCGATGGCCTCGTCGACTGCCCACTCGCAGGCCCCGTTCGATTCGCCAGTATTTGCCGTTCTCACGAGCCGCTCTCGATAGTGCGGGTTCATCGGGCCGACGTCGAGGTGCGGGTCCTTGCGGCCTGACGCTCTTGCGAGTTCGGTTTGCTTAAGCTCCATGAACTCGCGCTCGAAGAGTTCGATCATCCAGGTATGCACCTCGTCGGCGTCTGGGGCCGTCTGCCGACGCGCAGCGTTGACCATCTGCATGAACTCGAACTCGGCCTTTGTCGCCCGCGCGCGCGCCTCCGTCTGGTCAGCCGTTCGGAGCGACTTCATGAACTCCTTCTTGCCGAGCAGCCGCATGACGTCCTCTGGGAACGCGCGGCGGTAATACCAGCGGTTCGAGTCGGAGCGTCTGACGATGTTCGTGATCTGGACCACCGAGCTTCCCCATCAATGCGGCCCGACTCGTGACAGTTACTCGTGACAGTCAGGCGTTGAAAACCTGCGAATCATCAATAACATATTGGCAGAGAACGCAAGCCGGCCCGCATGGCTGGGGATCCTGCCGCCCCAGCCATCGTCCTGTCTTCCAGGTTCTCGACGCCCCGGGCCGAGGCCCGGGCCGAACGGCGCGGCGCCTGCGCGCGACGGCTTTCGCCTCGGCGGCGAGCGCATCCGACGGGTCAGGGCGAATCCCGCCCGGACGCCGGGCGGGGGGGGCGCGGCGACGGTCGGCTAGGCGTCTTCGGGCTGCATCCTGCGGGTGGACAGGTAGTCGCGGAGCAGCTCGCGCTTGAGGATCTTGTTCACGCCGCTCATCGGCATCTCGTCGCGGAACTCGACGCTGCGCGGGATCTTGTAGCCGGCGATGCGGGTGCGGCAGTGGGCGATGATCTGGGCCTCGGTCAGCGACGCGCCGCGGTCGAGCACCACCACGCCGTGCACCGCCTCCCCCAGCGGGGATGCGGCACGCCGATGGCGGCGGCCATGTTGACCCCGGGCAGCGAGAGCATCGCCGCCTCGACCTCGGAGGCGTAGACGTTCTCGCCGCCGGAGATGATCATGTCCTTGAGCCGGTCGATCACGTAGACGAACCCGTCCGCGTCCATCCAGCCGACGTCGCCGGTGTGCATCCAGCCGCCGCGCAGGGTCTCGGCGGTCTGCTCGGGACGGCTCCAGTAGCCGGCCATCACCAGGGGACCGCGGGCGCAGATCTCGCCGGGCTCGCCGGGCGGCAGGCGGCGGCCGTCGGGATCGTGGATCTCGACGTCGCAGGACAGCACCGACTGGCCGGCGGAGCGCCAGCGGCCGGCCTCGCGGTGCTCGGGCAGGTTCCACTTCGAGGGCAGGATGGTGATGCAGGCGGTCAGCTCGGTCATGCCGTAGGCGTGGTGGATGCGGATCTGCGGGAACGCCGCCAGGATCTCGTCCAGCAGCGCCGGCGCCATCGGGGCGGCCCCGTAGATCAGCTGGCGGAGCGAGCCGAGGTCCGCGGTCCCGATCGAGGGATGATCCAGCAGCATGCGGAACATCGAGGGCACGAAGTTCGCCAGCGTCACGCCATGCGCCTCGATCGCAGCCAGCGCCTCGCCGGCGTCGAAGCGGGGCAGCACCACCACGCAGCCGCCCACCACGAAGGCCGGGATCAGGGCGCAGGTCGCCGCCACGTGGAACAGCGGCGAGGCGCAGAGCGCGACCGTGTCCTCGGTCATCTCCATCATCGTGGCGTAGCTGAAGGCCATGAACCACAGGTTGGCGTGGGTGTGCATCACGCCCTTGGGAACGCCGGAGGTGCCGCCGGTGTAGAAGATCCCGGCGAGGTCCTGCATGCCCACGTCCTCGGGCGGGATGCGCGGAGCGGCGGCGAGCCGGGTCTCGTAGTCGTCGAGGTCGGCGGGGCCCGGGCCCTCGTCCGCGCGCAGCAGCGTGCGCAGCCCCGGCGCCGCGTCGCGCAGCGTCCGCGCCACCGGCATCCGCGCATCGTCCGACAGCAGGAGCCTCACGCCCGCGTCCTCGAGGATCGCGGCCAGCTCCGGCGCCGCGAGCCGGTGGTTCAGCGGCACCACCACCGCGCCGAGCCAGGCGCAGGCGTAGATCAGTTCGACATAGCGGTGGGAGTTGTCGGCGAGGATCGAGACCCGGTCTCCGCGCGCCACGCCCAGGGCGCGCAGCGCGCCGGCGAGGCCGGAGACGCGGTCCTCGATCTGCGCCCACAGGAAGGCGTGCCTGCCATGGACCAGGCCCAGGGCCCCGGCCCGGCAGCGGGCGTTGCGGCGGATCATCTGCACCAGGCTCATGACGGCAGCTCCTGAAAACGGGGTGAGGGGGCGACGGCGGGCGCGGCGGGGGCCAGGTCCGCGGCGAGGCGGGCCAGGTGGTCGTCGGCGGTTCCCATCAGCGCGGCCTGCACGCAGATGCGCTTGAAGCAGCCGCCGACCTGGCAGTCCTCGGTCAGGCCCATGCCGCCGTGGAGCTGGATCGCCTGGCCGCCGACCAGGAATGCTGAGCGGTCGATGCGCGCCTTCATCCGCGACATCGCCCGCCGGCGGGCGGCGGGGTCCGGCTCGGAGAGCGCGTCGAGCCCGTGTTCGAGCATCGCGCGGGCGCGCTGGATCTCGACCAACATCTCGGCCAGGCGGTGCTGGATCGCCTGGAAGCGGATCAGCGCCTGGCCGAACTGGCGCCGCTGGGCGACGTGGTCGCGGGCGAGCCAGAAGGCGCGGTCCATGGCGCCCAGGGTCTCGGCGCAGGCGTCGACCAGCGCGTGGTCGAGCGCGCGGTCGAGATCGGCCGAGAGATCGCGATCCGGCGCCTCGGCCCGCGCCACCCGGTCGAAGGGGCGGACCTCGTCGAGGATCACGTCGGCCGCCCGGCGGTCGTCCAGCAGCCGGCAGGCGTGAAGGCTCAGCCCGCGGGCCTGCGGCGAGACCACGAAGAGCGCCAGCGGGCCCCCGTCGGAGAGCCGCGCGGGAACCAGCAGCAGCCCCGCGTCGGGGACGCCGGGAACCGCGCGCGCCCGGCCCGAGAGCCGCCAGCCGTCCCCGTCCCGCCGCGCGACGACGGCGCAGGCGGCGGCGTCGGGGCCGTCGTGGACCAGGACCGGCAGCTGCGCGCCGGCGACCGTGGCCTCCAGCCGCTCGGCCTGGCCGCGGGGATCGGCGAAGGCGAGGGTGCGGGCGGCGAGGACGGCGGCGGAGATCGGTTCGGTCAGGAGGGCGCGGCCGGCGGCCTCGGCGACCTCGGCGCTTTCGAGCGGGCCGCCGCCGAAGCCGCCGGCGGCTTCGGGCAGGCCGGCGCCGATCCAGCCCTGCGCGGCGATCCGGCGCCACATCGGCCCCTCGTCCAGAGGCCGGCCGGCGCGGGCCCGGCGCGCCTCGCGTCCGGCGTGCCGCTCCAGGAAGCCCGCGAGGCTGTCGCGCAGCATGCCCAGGTCCTCGGAGACGGGAGGCCGGCCGGAGGCGGGGTCCGCGGTCTCGATCGCCTTGGCGATGATGCCCTTCTGCACCTCGGAGGAGCCGCCGTAGATGGTCGCAGCGCGGCGGAACAGGCTTTCGGCGGCGATGCCGCGGCCGGCCTCGGGCCCCGGCTCCGCCATCGGCGCGGCGGGGTCGGAAAGGTCGTGGACCACGGCCCCGTGCGGACCCAGCGCCTCGCGCGCGAAGCGGTGGGCGGCCTGCAGCAGCTCGGTCCCCTGCAGCTTCAGGATCGAGGGGGTGGGCAGGCCGGGCGCGCCGCGGCCGTCGAGCTCCATCTCCACGCCCACGCGCAGGGCGGCGAGGTCCATCTCCAGCTCCGCCAGCCGGGCGCGGCGCAGGGGGTCGGCGATCAGGGGGCGGCCGTCGGGGCCGGGCACGGTCTCGAGGATCGCGCGCAGGCGGGCGATCTCGCGGGCGTTGCGCGGGGCCTCGGCGGTGCGCACGCGCTCCCCCGCCAGCAGATGCTTGGCGCAGGCCCAGCCTTGGCCTTCCTCGCCCAGCCGGTCCTCGACGGGGACGCGGACGTCGTCGAAGAACACCTCGCACAGCGAATGGCCGCCGTCGATCAGCGGGATCGGGCGCACGGTGACGCCGGGCAGGTCCAGCGGGAACAGCAGCATCGTGATGCCCTGCTGGGGACGCCCCTCGGAGGAGGTGCGCACCAGGCAGAAGATGCGGTCGCAGAAATAGGCGTCGGAGGTCCAGATCTTCTGACCGTTGACCACGTAGTGGTCGCCGTCCCGCACCGCGCGGGTGGAGAGCGAGGCGAGGTCGGAGCCGGAGCCGGGCTCCGAGAAGCCCTGCGCCCAGAGCTCGCGCCCCTCGCGGATGGCGGGCAGGTGCCTGGCCTTCTGCGCCTCGGTCCCGAAGGCGGCGATCAGCGGCCCGGCGAGGTCGACGGTCTGGATGTGGAGCGAGGGCGCGCCGGCGCGGAAGCTCTCCTCCTCCAGCACCAGCAGCTGGCGCGCGCTCCAGCCGGCGCCGCCGTGCTCCTTCGGCCAGCCGGGGGCCGACCAGCCGCGGCGGGCGAGAATCCGGGCCCAGCCGAGATAGTCCTCGCGGCCGGGATGCACCGCGGCGCGGTTCCGCGCGGCCATCTCGGGGGGCATGTTCTGCGCGATGAAGCGCGCGACCTCGTCGCGAAACGCCTCCGGCGCGGGGGCGGCCGGCTGGTCCATGGGTCGTCTCCTCCTGTCGGCGCGGGGCGCGTCGTGGCGACCCGTCTTCCGGTTGCGCCGGTCCGGGCCGCGGGGGGCCGGGCCGGCGCCGCGTCGCGCGGGCCGCTCAGGCCGCGGCGGCGGTGCGGCGGGCGAACTCGACCACCTGCGCGCCGACGAGGCGCAGCTGGCCCTCGACCTCCGGGTCGGTGCAGCCGCCGGCGTCGTCGAACAGGCCCTTCCGGCCCTGGATGCAGGCGCCGTAGGGCGTGGGCCAGCCGCGCAGCGAATGCACGATCGAGCGCAGCGCCACCATCGTCGTGGCCCCCGCCTGGCCGCCGTAGGCGGTGGCGACCAGCCCCACCGCCACGCCCAGCGCGACCAGAACGCCCCGCCTGCGCGCACCCTGAGGCCCGCGAGATCGTCCTGCGTGATCACCGGCGTCGTGCAGATCAGCGTGTTGCAGGTGCCGGAGGAGGCGGCGAGGAAGATCTGGTTCTGGGCCGCGAACTCGTCGCGGCAGGTCTCGCATTCGGTGAGGATGTATTCCGACATCGCCCCGATCAGCGCCTTGGAGCCGGTCAGCGGGTCCGGCGCGTCGAGCTCGCCCAGCGCCACCAGCTCCATCACGAAGTTGGTGCGCGGCAGCTCCGAGAGGAAATAGGGCGTGGCGATCAGGGTCAGGTCGCCGATGCCGTCGCGCACGCCCGAGAGCGCCTCGGCGAAGCTGAGCAGGTTCATCGGGTAGACCTTCGCCTCCAGCGCGCCGTCGGTGCGCGCGGCGAGGTCCTCGGCGAAGGCCTGGTAGGTGCGGTCGCCGGCGGAGCCGGGCGGGTAGCCGACGGCGACCTTCAGCGTCTCGGCGAGGGCGGGGCTCGCGGCCAGGGCCGCGGCCAGCGCCGCCGACAGGAACGGGCGGGTCATGGGGTCGTCTCCTCCGTGGGATCGGGGCGCTTCGGGGCGTCCCTTGTCATGCAGGTCCGGGCGGGCGCCGCCCCGGCGAGAGGGCGGCGCGGCGCGCCTCAAATGCCGTAGGCGGCCGGGTCCACGCGCGAATGCACCTCGCGCCACAGCGCTTCGGACATCTCTTCGGCGTTCGTCACGTCCTCGACCAGCGGGACCCAGCGGTCGAAGAGCTCGGTCAGGCGGGCGTAGATCTCGGGCGCGTTCTCCACGCCCCTGTTGTCGCGGTAGTTCTCGACGATCGCCTGCAGGTCGGACTCCAGGTAGGCCTCCGACTTCGCCTCCAGTTCCGGGTCGGCGGCGCGGATCTCTCCGCCCAGCGACAGCGCCTTCTCGATGCCGGCCTTGTCGCCCTCGCGGAAGCTCCAGTAGAGCTCGGCCGAGAGGTCGGCGGCCGCATGCAGCATCGCCCGGCGCTGGTCGTCGTTCAGGCTCCGCCACGCCTGCAGGTTGACGTTGGCGAGGTCGGAATAGGAGCCGCCGCCGGGGAACGAGGTGTTGATGAAGGGCGCGGCCTCGGCCAGCCCGAACTCGATCAGCGCGTAGGGGGCATTGGTGGTGCACTCCAGCACCCCCTGGCTCAACGCCTCGAACTCCTCGTTGCCGCTCATCGTCACCGGGGTGGCGCCCATCGCCTTCACCCAGCGGGCGTAGAACGAGCCGCCGGCCCGCACGCGCACGCCCTCGAGCTGTTCGGCGGTGTAGACGGGTTTCGCGCACAGGAGGTTGTAGCGCGACGAGGTGCCCGCGTTCAGCGCCACCTGGTTGTGGGCGGCGGCCTCCTTCCAGCAGCCCTCGCATTCCAGCAGCATGTATTCGTTGATCGCCCCGATCAGCGCCATGGCGCCGACGTCCTTGTCCTCGGCCCGGACCTCGCCCAGGCCCACCAGCTCATGCAGGAAGTTGGTCACCGGCAGCTCGGCGGGGAAATAGGGGCTGGGCACGAGCGCCACGTCGGCGATGCCGTCGCGCAGGCCGGGCAGGCTTTCCTTGAAGCTCAACAGGTTGAGCGGGTAGACCTTGCCGGTCAGCGTGCCCCCCGAATACTCGTCCAGGTGCTGGACGAAATTCTGGTAGAGCGTGTCGCCCCGCCCGCCCGGCGGAAAGCCGATGGCGACGCGCAGGCTGTCGGCGGCGACGGCCGGCAGGGCCGCGAGCGCCAGCGTTCCCGCCAGCAAGAGCCGGACGCCCGGCGATCTGGTCGTCTGCATGGTGGTCTTCCTCCCGTTTGACGGACGGGGCCGCGCCCCGTCCCGATCGTTGGTCTCGTTCCCCCGCGCCTCCCGCATCTGCGGCGGGTTGATCGGCGCGGCGGCCGGCTTGCGCCGGGCGGAGGGCTGCCGCCCCCCGGGCCCGCGGCCGCCCCGGGACGGGGCGGCCGCGGGCGGGCCTCAGTCGACAGGGCGGCGGGCGACGATGCTCAGCCCGTAGCCCTCCAGCGCCGCGGGCTTCACCTCGGAGGAGGTGAGCAGCTCCAGCCGCCGGGCCCCCAGCTCGCGCAGGATCTGGGCGCCGACGCCGTAGTCCCGCAGCGCCTCGGAGCGGGCGTCCGCCGCCCCCAGCCCCCGGATCCGGTCGGAGATCCAGGTGGGGCTGGAGGCATGGACGAAGACCAGCGCCGCCGGCCCGTCGTGGGCCGCGATGGCGCGCATGGCCCGGCCGACGTAATCCTCGCGCGCCTCGGCATGGCTCAGCAGGTCCGCGGCGAGGTCGATCTGGTGCATCCGCGCCAGCACCGGGCGCGCCGGGTCCTCGCCGATCGGGCCGCGGGTGAGAGCCACGTGCTCGGAGCCATCGAGACGGTGGCGGAACACGTGCAGGGTGAAGTCGTCCCCGTGGCGCGAGGCGAACGGGCCGCGGTGGACCCGCTCCAGGTGCCGCTCGGTGCGGCGGCGGAAGGCGATCAGGTCGGCGATGGCGCCGATCTTCAGCCCGTGGCGCGCGGCGAAGACCCGCAGCTGGGGCAGGCGGGCCATCGAGCCGTCGTCGTTCATGATCTCGCAGATCACGCCCGCGGGGGCGCGGCCGGCGAGGCGGGCGATGTCGACCGCCGCCTCGGTATGCCCGGCGCGGACCAGCACGCCGCCGTCGCGCGCGATCAGCGGGAAGACATGGCCGGGGGAGGCGAGGTCGGCGGCCTGCGCGGCGGGCGCAATGGCGGCCGCCACGGTGCGCGCGCGGTCTGCGGCGGAGATGCCGGTGGTCACCCCCTCGCGCGCCTCGATCGAGACGGTGAAGGCGGTCTCGCGCCCCGCCCGGTTGGTCTGCGGCTGGGGGGCGAGGCCCAGCCGCTCGACCCGTGCGCGGTCGAGGGCGAGGCAGATCAGACCGCGGGCATGGACCGCCATGAAGTTGATCGCAGCCGCGTCGGCCGCGTCGGCGGGGATCACGATGTCGCCCTCGTTCTCGCGGTCCTCGGCGTCGACCAGGATCACGGGTCGGCCGGCGCGCGCCTCGGCCACGATCTCCTCGACGGGGCTCAGCGCGGCGGCTTCGGTCTCTTGCGCGAAAGTGGCGAGCGTCATTTCACAGATCTTTCCCGAATCTTCCGCGGAATGGCCGCGAGAACCGCAAGTTCTCCACCCGGCGCGGACGCCGTTTTATTTATTTTATTCATGCCCTTGGGCGCATTTTTTCTGGAGGATGGATTGAGCCGGGCCGAGAGATCGGCCACACTGCCCCCGGTCCGATTCACAACCCGGGAGCGTCCGTGACCCGCACGCGCAGATTGTCCAAGGCCGACTGGTTCCAGGAGGGGCAGCGGCTGCTGATCGAACAGGGGATCGCCGGCATGCGCCTGGCGAAGCTGGCCAAGCGGCTGCACATCTCGACGGGCAGCTTCTACCACCACTTCGCGGACATGGACGACTACCTCGGCCAGCTCGCCGACTTCTATTCCTCCGATCAGGTCAGCCGGCTGGCGGCGGACGTGGCGCGCGAGGTCGACGACCCGGTGCAGCAGATCCGCCTGCTGGCCGCGCGCAGCGTCGCCTCGGGCCTCTTTGATCTGGATCGGGCGATGCGGGTGTGGGCGGCCTCCGACCCCCGCGCCGCCAAGTCGCTGCACGACGCCGAGAGCGTGGTAGTCGAGTTCGTGGCCGCCGCCTTCGGCCGAATGGGCTACCCCCCGGCGGAGGCGCGGCTGCGCTCCCAGATCCTGCTGGCGGCGAACCTCGCCCATCTCGTCACGCTGGAGGACGGCGACAAGATCGGCTTCCGCGGCCGGGTGCTGGAGCTGCTCACCGCCGAGGCGCGGGCCCGCTGAGGCCGCGGCCCGGCGGGGCGGCCGGGCGTCCCGGCTGAAAGGCGATGGGAAACGGGTCACCTGACGGATCTCCGGCAAGGGGAGCGCGTCTGGCCGCCGGCTGGGCGGCGGCCGCGGATCGGACATCGCGGGAGAGCGGCCGGCGCGCCGCGGGGCGACGCGCCGGCGCGGCGGGCCTCAGTCGGCGCCGGCGGCCTCGAGCGCGGCGGCGCGGGCGCCCTCGATGTCGAAGAGCCGGTTCATCATGAACCGCTGCGCGGCCAGGCCCCCGCCCGCCTGCAGGGTGGTCACGAACCACCAGCCGCCATAGGCGTCCGCCGTCAGGTCGCGGATCAGGTTGTTGACCCGCATCCGCTTCTCGACGTCCACGTCCTTGCGGGTGTGGAGATACTTGCGGATGTATTCGCCCGCCTCGGGGTGGCGCAGGTCCGGCTCCATCGGCTGGGTCAGCACCAGCCCGCCGCCGACGTCGTGCAGGTGCTTCATCATCTCGTGGAAGTTCGAGGCGAGGTAATACTTGGCCGCGTTGATGCCGAGGTTGTTGGGATAGACCATCCCGGTCTCGGTGCTCTCGTAATGGCGGCAGGCGCTGTCGAGCGCCATGCGGATCATTTCGTAATAGCAGATCAGCTCCGAGAGGGCGTTCTGCGTGGCGGGGGTCTTCTCCTTGCCCTGCATCTCGGCGACGAGATGGGCGAGGCCGACGTAGAGCTCGCCGTTGCGCACCGCCTCGACCACGCCGCCGGCGCGCTCCCACAGGCCCAGCGACTGGGCGAGGCGGGAGGCGAGCTTCACCTCGCCGGCCAGGAAGATGCGGTCGTTGGGGATGAACACGTCGTCGAAGATCACGAAACCTTCGGGCATCGAATGGTGCGCCGAGGCGGGATAGTCGAACGGGTTCAGCTCGGCCGGCGCGAAGCTGCGGTTGATGATCTTCACGCCGGGCGCGTTGACCGGGATCGAGAAGGAGACGGCGTAGTCCTCCTCCCCCTCGCGCATGCCCTTGGTGGGCATCACCACCAGTTCGTGCACCAGCGAGGCGGCGGTGATGTGCAGCTTCGCGCCGCGCACCACGATGCCGTCCTCGCGCCGCTCGACGATGCGCACGAAGAGGTCGGGGTCGTCCTGCTCATGGGCGCGGCGGGTGCGGTCGCCCTTGGGGTCGGTGATCACCTCGGCCCCGCGCAGGTCGTTGTCGCGGCAGTGGCGGTAGATGCGCTCGATGTTCTCGGCGTATTCCGGCTTCACCTTGGCGAGGTCGTCCTTGATCGCCTGCAGCGCCATGAACACGCCCGAGACGAGCGTCCCGATCGAGGTGCGCTTCATCATCTCGACGCGGGTGTGCAGGTCCTCCTCAGAGCGGGGGATCTGGAAGATGCGGTGCGCCTCGTCCCCCTCCTCGGTGGTGTAGCGGCGCAGGTCGCCGAAGCGGTTGTCGTCGTATTCGTAGTCCGCCGCGACCAGCGCCATGGGCACCTTGAAGCGCGGATGCTTGGTGACGTCGTCGATCTTCTCGCCGTCCCAGTAGATCACGCGGCCGTCGTTGAGGCTTTCGACGTACTGCTGCGGGGTCATCAGGCCCATCTGGTCTCGTCTCCCTTGTGCGGCGCTGTCTCGCGCCTTCGTGTCGAGCGGGCGCGCTCGAGCGGACGACCGATTCCATAACATATGTTATGTTTGGTTCCCAGCCTTTCCTGCACCCACGCCGGCCACGCCCCTGGCGCGGCGCGCGGGGTGGGGGGGCTGGAGCCTGTGGAGATCCCGGCAGGCCGGGGCGCGGCCGTCCGTCAGTCGACCCGCTCGATCCGCACGCGGCCGTCGCCGGCGCTCAGCAGGGGGTCGAGGTCGTCGTCGAAGGCTCCCAGGCGCACCAGCCCGCGGGAGCGGGCGAAGGGCTTGTAGAAGATCGCGAGGTTGCCCCAGGGCGCGTAGACGGTGATGTCGCCGCGCTCCGGCGCATGGCTCTCGGGCGCGGCGTCGGTGTTCAGCCGGCGCGGCAGGTCGGCGATCTTCTCGATCCCGTGGTAGTCGCGCAGCTCCAGCTCCAGCGGCAGCAGCGCGGCGAAGTCGCGGGCGACCTCGGTGGCGTCCAGCGTGGCGGAGAGCGTCGTCGCGCCGACGACGAAGCGGATGCGGGTCATGTCGTCTCCCTGCGTGGCGGCGGGCCCCGGCCCGGCCTGGGTCTCGGCGAGGAGCCGCGCCGCCGGCGCGCCCAGCGCGGGCGCGGCGAGGAGCGCCGCCCGCGTCGCCGCGGCCAGCAGGGCGCGGCGGGTCTCGTCGATCTTCGCCATGGCCGCTCTCGGTCCCCTCGGAATGCGCTCGCCGCCGCATCCTGCCCGCGGGCGGGGCGCCGGAGAAGGGCCGCCCGGCGCAGCGCGCCCATGAGCGGTCCTCATGAATGCGTCCCGCGCGGGCGGCATTAACCGCGGCGGAGGCCGGCCCATCTGCCGGTCGGGGCGCGGGCGATCCGCGCCCCGAGCAGACCCCGACCCCCGACCCCCGACCGCAGGAGACGCCGAAAGATGACCGCCAGACTTGCCTTCGCCCTCGCCTCCGCCCTGCTGCTGGCCGCGCCGGCGGCGCAGGCCCAGTCGATGACCGTGACCCGCGCCGAGGACCTGGGCGGCCGCATCGGCTCGCCAGAGCATTTCACCGGGACCGTCTACGTCGCCCCCGTCTTCGGCACGCCCGATCCGTTCCGCGCCAGCGCCGGCCAGGTGACCTTCCTGCCCGGCGCCCGCTCCGCCTGGCACACCCACCCCGAGGGGCAGATGCTGGTGGTGACCTCCGGCATCGGCTGGGTGCAGGAGCGCGGGCAGGAGAAGCAGGTGATGCGCGCCGGCGACGTGGTCTGGTGCCCGCCGGGCGTCGAGCACTGGCACGGCGCCTCGGCCGAGGCCGCGGTCACGCATTACGCGATCCAGCAGGTCGACGCCTCCGGCTCGGCGGTGACCTGGGGCGCGCAGGTGACCGACGCCGAATACGGCGGCTGAGCGCCGCCGCGGCCGCCGGGGGCCTGCGCCTCCGGCGGCCCTGCCGCCCCGCCCCCCGCGCCTGGGGAAAACGTGAGTTTGTGGGCGCCGACGCATGCAGTAGAGGACGTCCGACGTGATCCTGGACAGCCGCATCGGGGCCTCCGCCATGCTGCGAGAGAACATCAACGACCTGATCGCGCTGGCCGCGGTCGCCGAGGAGCGCAGCTTCACCCGCGCCGCCGCGCGCCTGAACGTGTCGCAATCCGCGCTCAGCCACACGATCAAGGGGCTGGAGACGCGCCTGGGCCTGCGCCTGCTGACCCGCACCACCCGCTCGGTCGCCCCCACCGCCGAGGGCGAGGACCTGCTGGCCACCCTGAACCCCTGCTTCGAGCGGATCGAGAGCCGACTGCAGGCCCTGGCCGACAGCCGCGACACGCCCTCGGGGACCGTGCGGATCGTGTCGACCGACTATGCGATCGACACGGTCCTGTGGCCCAAGCTCGCCCCGGTGCTGAAGGCGCATCCCCAGATCAACGTCGAGTTCGTCATGGACTACGGCTACACCGACCTCGCGGCCTCGCGCTGCGACGCGGGCGTGCGCTTCGGCGAGCAGGTGAGCGACGGCATGATCTCGGTGCGCATCGCCCCCGACGAGCGGATGGTCTGCGTCGGCGCGCCGGCGCATTTCGCCGAGCATGGCGCGCCCGAGACCCCCTCCGACCTCGCCGCGCACCCCTGCGTGAACCTGCGCCTCGCGACCCACGGCGCGCTCTACGCCTGGGAGTTCGCGGATCCCTCGGGCCAGGAGCTGCGGGTGAAGGTGCAGGGCCAGGCCTGCTTCAACACGATCATGGGGGTGCTGGGCGCGGTGCGCGACGGCGCCGGCCTGGGCCTGATCCCCGAGCGGCTGGTCGCCCAGGACCTCGCCGCCGGGCGGCTGGCGATGTGCCTGGCGGACTGGTCGCCCTATTTCCCCGGGCCGCATTTCTACTATCCCAGCCGGCAGCGCCCGTCCTCGGCCTTCCAGGTGGTGCTCGACGCGCTGCGGGAGCGGGGATGAGCGGATTGATGAGCCCGCCTCATGGGCGGGTTCGATCCGGGGGTCATTAACCGCGGCCGCCGAAGGTCCAGATCAGCCGGGACGCCCGCCTCCGCCCCGGGGCGGCCCGCAGCCGAGAAAGGACCCCCGCGATGAAGACCCGTCTCGCCGCCTCCGCCTTCGCCCTGATCGCCGGATCCGCCGCCGCCCAGGACCCGGGCGCGACCCTGCCAGAGGCGGTCGCCCGCGTCTCGCCCGCGCTGCAGGCCTATTCGACCGACGCCCTCTTCGGGTCGGTCTGGTCGGGGGAGGAGCTGGCGATGCGCGACCGCGCCCTGGTCACCTTCGTCGCCCTGACCGCGCGGCACGAGACCGACCGGCTTGCCGATGCGGCGACGCTGGCGCTGGACGCCGGCGTGAGCCCGGCCGAGCTGTCCGAGACCATCGCCCATCTCGCCTTCTACGCCGGCTGGGGCGACGCCCTCGCCGCGGCCGAGGCGACCGCCCCGGTCTTCGAGGCCCGCGGCGTCGCCGCCGCCGACCTGCCCGGCGCGGAGGTCGACCTGCTGGACTACGACGAGGCGGCCGAGGCGGCCCGCCAGAGCCATGTCTCCGGCGCCTTCTCCTCCACCAGCCAGGGGGTGGTCGACAACACCGAGCAGCTCCTGTTCCTCGACCTGTGGCGGCGCCCCGACCTGGCGCCGCGGGACCGCTCGATGATCACCGTGGCGGCGCTGATCGCGGCCGGCCAGCCGGAACAGATGACCTTCCACCTCGGCCGTGCCATGGACAACGGGCTGACGCAGGCGGAGGCGGGGGCGATGCTGGCGCATCTCGCCTTCTACGCGGGCTGGCCGAAGGTGTTCTCGGCCCTGCCGGTGGCGAAGGCGGTGTTCGAGGGGCGGTCGCAGTAGGCGGCCGGCGGCCCCTCGCCGCAGCGGGAGGAGCGGGCGATGAGGATCGGCATCCTCGGATCGGGGCGCATGGGCGCCGGGCTGGGCCGGATCTGGGCCGCCTGCGGCCATGAGCTGCGCTTCGCCTATTCGCGCAGCCCCGCCAGGCTGGCGCGCCTCGCCCAGGAGACGGGCGGCCGCGCCGCCACGGTCGCCGAGGCGGCGGCGGAATCCGAGGCGGTGCTGCTGGCGGTCCACTGGTCCCGCGTCCCCGACGTGCTGGAGCAGGCGGGCGACCTCGCCGGGAAGGTGGCGCTGACCTGCTGCGTGCCCCTGAACGCCGCGGACGACGCCCTCGTCCTGGGGCCGGAGACCAGCGGCGCCGAGCGGTTGGCGCGCCTGCGCCCCGGGGCGCGCTGGGTCGGCTGCTTCGCCACAGCCCCGTCCGAGAGCCTCGCGCCGGTCTTCGCCCGCCGCGGCCGGGCCCCTCGCCCGCAGATGCTGGCCTATGGCGACGACGCCGGCGCGAAGGCGGTCGCCCACGCCCTGATCCGCGACGCGGGGTTCGAGCCGCTGGAGGCCGGGGGCCTGGCCACCGGCCGCTTCGCCGAGCCCTTCGCCATGGTCGTCGCCGAGCTCGCCTACGGCCGGCCCGGCGGCCCCGCCCTGACCTATCGTTTCGAGAGGCTGCGCCCCGACGGCGCAGGAGAAGGAGAGACGCCATGAAGATCACCCGCGCCGGAACCGCCCCCTCGGGCGTCGGCCCCGCCGACTGGTTCACCGGGACCGTCCGCATCGACCCGATGTTCGCGGCCGAGGACCCCGGGCGCGTCGCGGGCGCCCATGTCACCTTCGAGCCGGGGGCCCGCACCGCCTGGCACACCCATCCCGCCGGCCAGACGCTGATCGTGACCTTCGGCAAGGGCCGGGTGCAGCGCGAGGGCGGCCCGGTGGAGGAGATCCGCCCCGGCGACGTGGTCTGGTTCCCCGCCGGCGAGAAGCACTGGCACGGCGCCGCCCCCGACGTCGCGATGAGCCATATCGCCATCCAGGAGGCGATCGACGGCTCCGCCGTGACCTGGATGGAGAAGGTCTCGGACGAAGACTACCAGGGCTGAGGCCCCGGCGCCCTCACGCCCCGTCCCGGGCCCTTCCCCGCAGGAGCATCGCCGAGGGGGCCGCGCCCGCCCTCCGCCCGGACGCCCGAGCCGGGCTCGCCTGCACCCGCGGCGCCGCGGGGCGTCTCCGCCGCCCCTCGGGCCGGCGGGGCGCCCCCCGCCGACCCCGACTCCGAACCCCGGAGGACCGCCATGCCGGCGCCGACCGTCGTCTGCCACATGATCGCCTCGCTCGACGGGCGCCTGCTGACCCGGCGCTGGGGCGTGGCGCAGGAGCGCCTGCTGGCCCTCTACGACGCCGCCGCCGAGCGGCTCGACGCCGACGGCTGGATGGCGGGACGCGAGACGATGCAGGACTATCTCGAGCTTGGCCCGCCCGCGCTCGCCGAGGCGCCCCCGGCCGGGCCGCGGCTGGACCGCATCGCGGCGCCGGGCGCCCGGCGGGTGGGCGTCGCCTTCGACCGCCTCGGCCGCCTGCGGCCCGGCGCCGGCGAGATCGACGGCGACCACCTGGTCGTCGCCGTCTCCGAGCAGGTCTGCGAGGCGCATGTCGCGCGCCTGTCGGCGCAGGGCGTCTCGGTGATCTTCGCCGGCCCGCAGGGCGAGGACATCCCCCGGGTGCTGGCGCGGCTGGGCGAGGTCTTCGGCCTGCGCCGCGTGCTGCTGGAGGGCGGCGGGCGGCTGAACGCGGCCTTCCTCGCCGCGGATGCGATCGACGAGACCAGCACCCTGATCTACCCCGTCCTCGACGGCCAGCGCGGCGTCCCCGCCATCTACGACGATCCCGGCGCCGCCCGTCCGCGCCGGCTGGAGCTGATCGGCGCCGAGACGCTGGAGGGCGGCGTCCCCTGGCTGCGCCACCGCGTCCTTCGGGACTGACCGGCCGGGCGCCGCGGCCGGCGCCGGCCCCGCCCGCAGGCGCGGCGCGTGGTCGCCGACGCGGGCGCGCGCTGTTCGCCGCCCCGGGTTCGCCGTATGGAAGGCGGATGCGCCTGCCGTCCGCAAGTCGCCTCCTCGGCGTGATCCTCGCCGCGCTCCTCGCCGTGACGAGCGTGACGGCGGCGCGCATGATGACGCCCGAGGCGCGGGGGCCGGCGGAGGCCGCCCATCTCCACCTCGCGGCCTTCGTGCAGGGCGAGCTCTGCACCGTCGACGCGCCGCATGAGGCGGGCGATCACCATTGCCCCTTCTGCCACGGCCTTCCCGCCGCGCCGGAGGTCGCCTGGCGCGGCCTCGTGCTGCCGGTCGAGGCGTTCCGCACGCTCCCCGGCCTCGCGCATCTGCTCCGCGGCGCGCGCGACCGCGACCTGTCCCGTTCCCCCAGGGGGCCGCCCGTCCGCGCCTGACGGCCTTCGCGCCGACATTCGCGCCGAGACCGGCGATGCGTCGCCCGGGCGGGTCCCGCCCGGGATCCCCCCTGTCCGCCCGCCCGGCGGACCCTGTCGGAACGAGATCATGAGCACCCCCACCCCCAGGGCGGCGTCCGCCGCGCTGTATCGCGCCGTGTGGCGCTGGCATTTCATCGCGGGCCTGCTGGTCCTGCCCTTCGTCTTCCTGCTGGCGGTCACCGGCGCCGTCTACCTGTTCAAGGACGAGATCAACGACGCCGCCTACCCCGCGCTGCGCACGGTCGAGGCGCAGGGCGCGCAGCTCGCCCCCTCGCGCCTGGTCGCAGCCGCGCTCGAGGCCCATCCCGGCGAGGTCGCGGCCTACGCGCCCGCCGCCGCCCCCGACCGCAGCGCCGAGGTCGACATCCGCGGCGCAGACGGCCTGAAGACCACCGTCTACGTGAACCCCTACACCGCCGAGGTCCTGGGCGACCAATGGGAGAGCGGCCCCGCCGGCAGCCCGGTCATGCACCTGGTGCGCAGGCTGCATTCGCTCGATTACGTCGGCTGGTTCGGCAACCGGCTGATCGAGCTGGCGGCGGGCTGGATGGTGCTGCTGGTCGCCTCGGGTCTCTACCTGTGGTGGCCGCGCGGCAAGGGGGTGGGCACCGTCTCGATCCGCGCCCGGCAGGGGCGGCCGTGGTGGCGGGACCTGCATGCGGTGACCGGCCTCTACACCTCGGGCTTCATCGTCTTCCTGGCGATGACCGGCCTGCCGTGGTCGGGCGTCTGGGGGGCCAAGTTCTACGAGTATTCCTATGCGCTGGGGCTGGGGATGCCGGACGGCTACTGGTCGGACGCCCCGGTCTCGACCGTGCCCACGGGCGAGGCGGCCCACCACGCGCCCTGGATCCTGGAGAAGCAGCCGCTGCCGCTCTCCGACGCGGCCGCCGGCGGCGCGCCGCAGGGGCTGGACGCGGTGGTGGCGCGGGTCGAGGCGCTGGGCATCGCGCCGGGCTATGCGGTGGCGATGCCGCGGGGGCCGGAGGGGGTGTTCACCGCCTCGGTCTATCCCGACGACATCAGCTACGAGCGGATCATCCACCTCGACCAGTATACCGGCGAGGTGCTGTTCGACGCGGATCTCGCCGACCTCGGCACGCTGGGCCGCTGGGCCGAGTGGGGGATCAGCGTCCACATGGGGCAGGAGTGGGGGCTGGCGAACCAGCTGGTCCTGCTGCTGGCCTGCGCCGCGATGATCGCGCTGTGCATCTCGGCTCCGGTGATGTGGTGGAAGCGCCGCCCCTCCGGCGCCCTGGGCGTGCCCGAGGCGCCCCGCGACTGGCGCATCGTGCGCGGCGTGCTGGCGATGGCCGTGGCGGCAGGCGTATTCTTCCCGCTCGTCGGCCTCTCGCTGCTGGCGCTCGCGGCGATCGAGATCGCCCTGCACCTCGCCCGCCCCCGCGCGCGCCCGGCGTGACCCGGAGGGCGCCCGGCCGCGAGGCCGGGCGCCGCCCAGACCGGCCTGCGGGACAGGTTACGTTCACGTTGACGTAACGTATCGGCCGGCCGCAACCCTCAGGGGCGCCGGAAGACTTGACCGGCAACCCGCGGGCGATTTCCATCGAGAGGCCCCGGCGGCGTCCTGCGCGCATTTCGCGTTGCGGGGCCGCCGGGGCGCGCGGGGCCGCGGCCCCGCGTCCAGAGGCCGAGAACGGCCCGACGACGTCCGCCGCAATGCGGACGCGCAACCCGAGGAAACGCCATGTCTTTCACCAAACCCGATCTCGACGTCATCGTCGTGGGGGCCGGATTCGCCGGCCTCTACATGCTGCATCGCCTGCGCAGGCAGGGGCTGACGGCGAAGATTCTCGAATCCGCCGACGGCGTCGGCGGCACCTGGTACTGGAACCGATACCCGGGCGCGCGCTGCGACATCCTCTCGGTCGACTACTCCTACAGCTTCGACAAGGAGCTGCAGACCGACTGGCAGTGGTCCGAGCGCTACGCGAAGCAGTCCGAGATCCTCGAATATCTCAACCACGTCGCCGACCGCTTCGACCTGCGCCGCGACATCCGCTTCGAGACCCGGGTCGCGCAGGCCGCCTGGGACGACGCCGCCAGCCTGTGGCGCATCGCGACCGAGGACGGCGAGACCCTGACCTGCCGCCACTACGTGATGGCGACCGGGTGCCTCTCGGTCCCCAAGGACAACGAGTTCGACGGGATCGAGGCCTTCGGGGGCGAGGTCTACTCGACCGGCCGCTGGCCCCATCACGCGGTCGACTTCGCCGGCAAGCGCGTCGGCGTGATCGGCACCGGCTCCTCCGGCATCCAGGCGATCCCGGAGATCGCGAAGCAGGCGAAGTCGGTGACGGTGTTCCAGCGGACGCCCAACTTCTCGATCCCCGCGCGCCACGGCCCCGTCGCGGACGAGCGCATCGCCGCCTTCCGCAAGGACCCCGAGGCCTACCGGCAGGCCGCCCGCTACAGCAAGCTGGGCGTGCCGGGCCCGGTGGCGATGGAGCAGACGAAGACCGTCTCCGACGAGGAGCGCCGCCGCCGCTACGAGCACGTCTGGCGGACCGGAGAGCTGCAGCCGATGTTCGCCCAGTTCGCCGACACGCTGTTCGACAAGGCCGCCAACGACACGATGGTGGCCTTCATGCACGAGAAGATCCGCGAGATCGTCGACGACCCCGAGACGGCCGAGGCGCTGTGTCCGACCGATCACCCGATCGCCTCGAAGCGCCCGTGCCTCGACGACGGCTACTACGCGACCTTCAACCTGCCGCACGTCAGCCTGGTGGACCTGCGCCGCGACCCGATCCGGGGCATCGCCGCGACGGGGGTGGAGACCGCCGGCGGCCTGCACGAGTTCGACGTGATCGTGCTCGCCACCGGCTTCGACGCGATGACCGGGGCGGTGGTGCGGGTGGACATCCGCGGCCGCGACGGGCTGAGCCTGAAGGAGAAATGGGCCGACGGGCCGCAGACCTACATGGGCCTGATGACGGCGGGCTTCCCGAACCTGTTCCTGATCACCGGGCCGGGCAGCCCCTCGGTCCTGTCCAACATGGCGGTGTCGATCGAGCAGCATGTCGAGATGATCGACGACCTGCTGGCGGACATGAAGGCGAGGGGGCGCGAGGTGGTCGAGCCCTCGGCGATCGCCGAGGAGGTCTGGACCCGCTACAACGACGACGCCGGGAACCTGACGCTGCATGTGACCGCGAACAGCTGGTACATGGGCGCCAACGTGCCGGGCAAGCCGCGGCGGTTCCTGCCCTTCATCGGCGGGGTCGACAGCTACCGGCGGGCCTGCGACGACCTGAAGGCGGCCGACTGGATGGGCCTGCACTTCCGCGGCAAGGGCGAGACGCGCCCCGACGACCGCATCGTGCGCCCCTTCCGCCCTGACGTGACCGCGATGCTGGAGGCGATGGCCGAGGCCGGCCTGCCGCCCCTGCACACCCTCCCCCCGGCGGATCTTCGCGCCACCATGGCCGCCGTCGGCGAGCAGTCGCCCAAGGGGCCGGAGGTGGGCGAGGTCCGCGACGGGACCTTCCCCGGGGCCGACGGGGCGCCGCTGCGCTGGCGGCTCTACCGGCCCGACACGCCCGGGCCGCATCCGCTGACGCTCTATTTCCACGGCGGCGGCTGGGTGATCGGCTCCGAGGTCTCGGACGACGCGTTCTGCCGGGACCTCTGCGTACGCTCGAACAGCCTGATCGTCTCCTGCGACTACCGCCACGCGCCCGAGGCCCGGTTCCCCGCCGCGGTGGAGGACGCGCTGGCGGCCCTCGACTGGGTCGCGAAGGAGGCGCAGGCCCTGGGCGGCGCGCCCGGCAAGCTGGCCGTGGCGGGCTGGAGCGCGGGGGGCAACCTGGCGGCCGTGGCGGCGCAGCACGCGCGCGACCACGGCGGGCCGGCGCTGTCGGGGCAGCTGCTGATCACGCCGGTGACCGACAGCGACTTCTCGCGCCCCTCCTACGTCGAGAACGCCGCCGGCCCGGTCCTGACGCGGGAGCTGATGGACTATTTCTGGGACCACTACGTGGACCCGGCCGACCGGCAGGACCCGCGGGTCGCGCCGATCCGGGCGACCTCCCTGGCGGGCCTGCCGCCGGCGATGGTGGTGGTCTCGCAGTTCGATCCCCTTCGCGACGAGGGCATCGCCTATGCCGAGGCGATGAAGGCCGCCGGCGTGCCCGTGACGCTGCTGGTCGGGCGCGGGCACATGCACACCTCCTATTCGGCGGTGGACGTGATCCTCTCGGGCGCGGAGATGCGCGCGCAGATGGCCCAGGCGCTCGACGGCTTCTTCGAGCCGCGCCGCCACGCCGCCGAGTGAGCGATCCGCGGGAGGGCGAGCGCGCCCTCCCGTTCCCCCGAGCGGACCGTCCGGGCAGGGGTCCCGCGGGCGAGGCGGTTCGCCCGCGGCCCGGGGTCCGCGCGGGCCTCGCCCTCGGCGCCGGCGGCCCGTCTTTCCAGAGGTTTCGAGCGGGTTGAGGCCGCGGCGTCAGGCGCCGGGCACGGCGACGCTGCGTCATTTCTGCAACGGCCGCCGCTTCATTCGACGCCCTTATGGTGCACCGCCGAAACGGCTTCCCCAGATCATCCGCCTGTCCAGTCGCTGGAGACATGCGATGACGCCCCCCACGATCCGCCTTCCCGCCCTCGCCCTGCTGGCCGTCGCCGCCCTCGCCCCCGCGGCGGAGGCGCAGACCCAGGCGCCGCCCGTGGTGACGGTCGCCCGCCCGGTGGTGCGCGACATCATCGAGGACGACGAGTTCATCGGCCGCTTCGAGGCCGCCGAGGCGGTGGAGGTCCGGGCCCGGGTCTCGGGCTATCTCGAGCAGGTGCATTTCGAGGACGGCCAGATCGTCGCCGCCGGCGATCCGCTGTTCACCGTCGACCAGCGCCTGTTCCGCACCTACCTCGCCCAGGCCGAGGCGCGGGTCGAGGCGGCGGAGGCCGCCTACGCCTTCGCCGACGACCAGCTCTCCCGCGCGCAGGCGCTGGTGCGCAACGGCAACATCTCCCAGGCCTCGGTCGACGAGCGGATGGAGCGCCGGATCGCCGCCATGGGCGAGCTGGAGCACGCCCGCCAGGCGGTCGAGCAGGCGCGCATCGACCTCGCGTTCTCCCGCGTGACCGCGCCGATCTCGGGGCGCATCGACCGACGGCGGGTCACGCCGGGCAACCTGGTGCGCGAGAACGAGACGGTGCTGACCACCATCGTGGCCACCGACCCGATCCACTTCTACTTCGACATCGACGAGCGCTATTTCCTCGCCTACGCCCGCGACGCCCGCGCCCGCGGCGCCAGCCTGCAGGAGGGCGGCGGCGGGCTGGAGGTGGCGGTGACCCTCTCCGACCGCTCCATCGAGCCGCAGCCGGGCGTGCTCGACTTCTCCGAGAACCGGATCGACCCGCGCACCGGCACGATGCGGATGCGCGCGGTGCTGGCCAATCCCGACGGGGTGCTGACGCCGGGCCTGTTCGGGCGGGTGAACGTGCCGGGCTCGCTGCCCCATCCCGGCGTGCTGATCCCCGACGAGGCCGTGGTCGCCGACCAGGACCGGCGCATGGTGATGACTGTGCAGGAGGACGGGACCGTCGCCCCCCGCCTGGTGCGCCCCGGGCCCCGCATCGACGGCTACCGGGTGATCCGCGAGGGGCTCGACGGCTCCGAGACCATCGTCATCGAGGGGCTGCTGCGCGCCCGTCCGGGCATGAAGGTCACGCCCGAGGCGGTCGCGCTGCCGCCCGTCGCCGGCCAGGAGGGCTGAGCCATGGGCCGCTTCTTCGTCGACCGCCCGATCTTCGCCTCGGTGCTGTCCATCGTGCTGGTGCTGCTGGGCGCGCTCGCCTACCTGCGCCTGCCGGTGGAGCAGTATCCCTCCATCGCGCCGCCTTCGATCGTGGTGCGCGCGGCCTATCCCGGCGCCGACGCCGAGACGGTGGCCCGCACCGTCGCCACCCCCCTCGAGCAGGAGGTGAACGGGGTCGAGGACATGCTCTACATGTCCTCCTACTCCACCGCCGACGGGGCCATGGCGCTGACCGTGACCTTCGAGCTGGGCACGGACCTGGATGCGGCGCAGGTGCTGGTCCAGAACCGGGTCGCCGTGGCCGAGCCGCGCCTGCCCGAGGAGGTCCGCCGCCAGGGCGTGACCACGACGAAATCCTCGCCCGACCTGATGATGGTCGTCCACCTGCTCTCGCCCGACGAGAGCCTGGGGCAGCTCTACGTCTCCAACTACGCCCGGGCCCGGATCCGGGACGCGCTGGTCCGGCTCGACGGCGTCGGCGACGTGCAGATCTTCGGCGAGCGGGAATACGCCGCCCGCATCTGGCTCGACCCCGACCGGCTGGCGGCGCTGGGGCTGACCGCGGGCGACGTCACCGCGGCGCTGCGCGAGCAGAACGTGCAGGTCTCGGGCGGCTCGCTGGGCGGACCGCCGAACGCGACCGGCTCGGCCTTCGAGGTCGCGGTCACCGCCAAGGGCCGCCTGAGCGAGCCCAGGGAGTTCGAGCAGGTGATCGTGCGCGCCACCGAGGACGGCCGCTTCATCCGCGTGCGCGACGTGGCGCGGGTCGAGATCGGGGCGCGCAGCTACGTCTCCAACGCCTATCTCGACAACAAGCCGGCGGTGGCGCTCGGCATCTTCCAGCGCCCCGGCTCCAACGCGCTGGAGACGGCGGCCGCGATCCGCGCGGTGATGGAGGAGGCCTCGCAGGACTTCCCCCTCGGCCTCGAATACGAGGTGGTCTACGACCCCACCCGCTTCATCGACGCCTCGGTCGAGGCGGTCTACCACACGATCTTCGAGGCCGCGGCGCTGGTGGTGCTGGTGGTGATCGTGTTCCTGCAGTCCTGGCGCTCGGCGATCATTCCGCTGATCGCGATCCCGGTGTCGCTGATCGGGACCTTCGCGACGATGCAGGCCTTCGGCTACTCGCTGAACCTGCTGACCCTGTTCGGGCTGGTGCTGGCGATCGGCATCGTGGTCGACGACGCCATCGTCGTGGTCGAGAACGTCGAGCGCAACATCGCGCTGGGCCAGACCCCGCGCCAGGCGGCGCGGCGCACGATGGACGAGGTGCAGGGCGCGGTGATCGGCATCTCGGCGGTGCTGATCGCGGTGTTCCTGCCGACGCTGTTCGTGCCCGGGATCACCGGGCAGTTCTACGCCCAGTTCGCCACCGTGATCGCGGTGGCGACCGTGATCTCGGCGATCAACTCGCTGAGCCTGTCGCCCGCGCTCGCCGCCCTGCTGCTCAAGCCCCACGCGGCCCATGACGCGCCGCGCGGGATCGTCTCGCGCGCAGGCGCCCGGATCGCGGGCGGCTTCAACCGCGGGTTCGACCGGATGTCGGAGGGCTACGCCGGCCTGGTGCGCCGCCTGACCGGCTCCGTCGCCGCGCTGGCGGCGATGCTGGCGATCTTCGCGGGCCTGATCGGCGCGACCGTCTGGATGGGGCGCGAGGTGCCCACCGGCTTCATCCCGCCGATGGACCAGGGCTATGCCATCGTGGTGGTGCAGCTGCCCGACGGCGCCTCGCTGGAGCGCACCGACGCGGTGGTGCGCGAGGCCTCGGAGATCGCGCGCGCAACGCCGGGCGTGGCGAACGCGGTCGCCTTCGCCGGCTTCTCGGGCGCGACCTTCACCAACGCCTCCAACCAGGGGGTGATCTTCACCCCCTTCACCTCCTTCGAGGAGCGGGGCGAGGCGGGCCTGAGCGCGTCCGCGATCATCGGCGACCTCTACGGCCGGATGCAGGCCCTGCGCGAGGCCTTCGTGGTCGTGGTGGCGCCCCCCTCGGTGCAGGGCGTCGGCAATGGCGGCGGCTTCAAGCTGCAGATCCAGGACCGCGAGAGCGACGACATGCGCCGGGCGCTGGAGACGGCGCGCGCGGTGATGGGGGCGGCCGCGGCCTCGCCGGACGTGACGGGCGTGTTCACCACCTTCTCCACCGGCGCGCCGCAGGTGTTTCTGGCCATCGACCGGGTGCGGGCGCAGATCCTCAACGTGCCGATCGGCAACATCTTCGAGACGCTGGCGGTCAATCTCGGCTCCACCTACGTCAACGACTTCAACGCCTACGGCCGGCTCTACCAGGTCCGCGCCCAGGCCGAGGGACGCTTCCGGCTGGAGCGGGAGGACATCTCCGCCCTCAAGGTCCGCTCCGCGTCGGGCGACCTCGTGCCGCTGGGCACGCTGGTCGAGATCCGCGACGCCGCCGGCCCGCAGCTCGTGCAGCGCTACAACATGCAGGTCTCGGTCCCGGTGCAGGGCGAGGCCGCGCCCGGCCGCTCCACCGGCCAGGCGCTGGCGGCGATGGAGGCGATGGCGACCGAGGCCGCGCCGCGCGGCGTCGGCTTCGAGTGGACCGAGCTCGCGCTGCAGGAAAGCCGCCAGTCCGGCGGGACCACGGCGGCGATCTTCGGCCTGTCGGTGCTGTTCGCCTTCCTGGCGCTGGCCGCGCTCTACGAGAGCTGGGCGCTGCCGCTGGCGATCGTGCTGATCGTGCCGCTGGCGGTGCTGTCGGCGCTGATCGGGGTGGACCTGCGGGGGATGGACAACAACGTGCTGACCCAGGTGGGGCTGATCGTGCTGGCCGGCCTCGCGGCGAAGAACGCGATCCTGATCGTGGAGTTCGCCCGCCAGGCCGAGCGCGACCGCGGCCTGACCCCCGTCGAGGCCGCCGTCGAGGCCGCCCGCCTGCGCCTGCGCCCGATCCTGATGACGGCCTTCGCCTTCATCCTGGGCGTGGTCCCGCTGGTCATCGCCTCGGGCCCCGGCGCCGAGATGCGCCAGGCGCTCGGCACCGCGGTCTTCTCCGGCATGCTCGGCGTCACCCTCTTCGGCCTGATCCTGACCCCGGTCTTCTACGTCGCGCTGCGCCGCCTGTTCCCGGGCCGCGCATCGGCGGAGACGGCGGCGGCGACCCCGGCGGAGTGAGGCCTCGCCGCGGCCGGGGGGGGCGTCAGCCGCCCGCGGCCGCGGCGAGCCGCGGATCGGCCAGGAAGGCCGACAGCGGCAGGTCGAGGCGCAGGGCGGGGCTTTCGCGCAGCGCCTGCACGCCGTGGGGGGCGACGCGGATCTTCCAGCTCTCGCGCCGCGTGGGCGCGGGCCTCGCGAAGGCCGCGCAGGTCAGAACCGCCAGGTTCGCTCCGCCCGTCGGATCGCGGACCGAGGCGTAGCGGATCGCCTCCGCCCCCGCCTCCCGCGCGGCCTCGGCCAGCGCCTGGCAGGGGGCGTAGTCCACCGGATCGGTCCAGCGCGGATCCCGGCCGAGGGCGCCCGCGGTCAGGTCCAGCGCCAGCGGCGTGGCGACCTCGGCCGCGAAGGCGGTGTAGTCGGCGGGCGCGTCGGGCAGGGGCGTGCCCGGGCTCTCCACCAGGAAGAACAGCAGGCGGTGGAAGGCCATCTCGGCCATCGCCGTCTCGGGGCTCTCGGCCGCGTAGAACACGCCCGGCGTGCGGCCCGCCCGGCGGAAGCGGGAGCCGTGGGGATAGGGCTTGTAGCGGAACGGGGTCGCGAGGAGGTAGTCGAGGCCCCGGCACTCCGCCGGCAGCGGCGGCTTGGTCTCGTCCAGCAGGCTCTCCAGGATCTCCTGCTCGGCCAGGGTGTCGACGAGCTTGAGGGTCGAGACGACGTGCTGCGCCTCGACCATCCGCCAGGCCTCGGCCGCGAGCGGCCGCGCCTCAGAGCGGAGCGCGGCGGGCGTCCAGGTAGTCGACGACATCGACGAGGCCGGTCACGGTCTGGATGCGCTCGATCGGCGGATGGCCCAGCGCCAGGTTCTCGGCCTTCATCCAGGCCCGCGCGGTCCGTTCGTCGCCCCCCGCGATGGCGTCGAGCGAGCGGAACAGGCGCACGAAAAGCGCCGCGAGTTCAAACGACTTCTGGTCCCGCTCCAGCCGCGCCGCGCCCGATTTCAGCCGCGAGACGGTGGAGGGCGAGACCCCGATCACCCGGGCGAGCTGGTCGTTGGTCACCCCCAGCCGGGCCGCGGCGCGCAGGGCGGCCCGGGCCAGCACCGCGCCGGGATCCGGCGCCGGGGAGGCGGCGTCGCGCAACAGCGTCATGGCGGCCCTCCAGGTCTGCGGGCGCATCTGCGGGCGGGTCTGCGGGGCGACCGCCGCCCGGCGGGCGACGGTCGGTCATGCGACATGATATGGGGGATTTCTTGCAGATGGCAAGAAATTCCGCGGCTCAGGTCCCGGTGAAGGCCGGCGCGCGCTTCTCGACGAAGGCGGCGGCGGCCTCGCGGTGGTCGTGGGTCTGGGCGGAGAGCGTGTGGTTGCGCGCCTCTTCGTCGAAGCAGTCGCCGAGGCTGCCGCCGGCCTCCGCCGCGGCGATGTTCCGCTTCACCCGGCCATAGGTCAGGGTCGGCCCGGCGGCGAGGCGGCGGGCGAAGGCGGTCGCCTCCTCCATCAGCGCGGCGGCGGGGACGGCGCGGCTGACCAGGCCCATCTGCGCGGCCTCGGCGCCCGAGAGCACCGGCGACAGCAGGTAGAGCTCGCGGGCCCTGGCGGCGCCCAGCAGGTGGGTCAGGAAATAGGTGCCGCCGTAGTCGCCCGACAGGCCGACCTTGGCGAAGGCGGTGGTGATCTTGGCGTCCTCGGCGCAGATCCGGAAGTCGCAGGCCAGCGCCAGCGACAGGCCGGCGCCGGCGGCGGCGCCCTCGATCGCGGCGATGGTCGGCTTCTCCATCTCGTGCAGGTAGCGCGAGGCGTTCATCCGGTCGCGGAGCGAGTGCATGCGCTCGCCGACCGGGGCGTCGCGGCCCTGGCCCTCGTTCATCGCCTTCACGTCGCCGCCCACGCAGAAGGCGCCGCCGGCGCCGGTCAGCATCACCGCGCGGACCTCGGGGTCCATCGCCGCGGCGGCGGTGGCGTCGCGCAGGGCGAGCGTCAGGTCGGGGTTCAGGGCGTTCTTCCGCTCGGGGCGGTTCATGGTCAGGACGAGCAGGCCGTCCTTCAGCTCGCGCTTGAGCACGTCGGTCATCGGTTCCTCCCATCGCGCGGCGCCTCGGGCGGGCGCCTGCCGCAGCGGGGACCAGTCCTGCCATGAACCTGCCGGCCGGTCGACGGTTTTCGCGTCGCCCCGGCGGCGGTCACCGGCCGTCGGGCGCCGCCGCGGCGATGCGCGCCCGGCGCCGGGGCCTAGAGGTCCTGCCGGATGATGTCGGTCACCAGCACGTCATGGGCCATCGGTCCCAGCACGCTCTGCGCCGCCTCCAGCAGCGATCCGCGCAGGTCGTCCATCACCGGGGCGGCGGTGAAGGCGCCGTTGAAGGCGCCCGATTGCGCGTGGCGGAACAGGACCTTGAGGAACCGGTCCCGCAGCTTCGGCTCGCGTTCGAAGACCACGGTGGTCTGGCCGGCGTCGACCTCGATCGAGAGGGTGAGGATCAGCAGCGCCGAGACCTCCTCATGCTCCACGATCGGGGCGATGAACTGGCGGTCCAGCTTCGCGTATTCCCGCTTCAGCTCCGGGTCGTAGGGGGGCGGGGGGCCGTCGGCATGGGCGCCGGCGGCGGCGGGGACGGTCTCCTCAGCCTCGGCCGGGGCGGCCTCGGCCGAGGCCTGCTCCGCCCCCGCCTCCTCCGGCGGCGGGGAGCGCAGCATCTGGCCGGCGAACAGGCCGCCGCCGAGGCCGATCAGCGCCAGAATCACGGGGAAAAGCTTCTTCATCGAGGACGCTCCGCGCTCAGAACGGCATCAGGACGTCGACCACCTGCTGGCCGTACCGGGGCTGCTGGACGTCGTAGATCTGGCCGCGGCCGCCATAGGCGATCCGCGCCTCGGCCATCTTGTCGTAGGTGATCTCGTTGCGCCGGGAGATGTCCTCGGGCCGCACGATCCCCGCCACCTGCAGGTCGCGCAGCTCGTAGTTCACCCGCACCTCCTGGTTGCCGGCCACCACCAGGTGGCCGTTGGGCAGCTGGTCGACCACGGTGACGGCGATGCGCAGGGTGATCTCCTCGGCCCGGGTGACGCTGCCGTCGCCGGAGGAGGACGACGACGAGCCGATCCCAGCCGCCGGGTCCGTGTTCACCCCGAAGACGTTGTCGACCAGCGAGGGCAGGCCGACCAGCGCGCTGACGCTGACGTCCTCGGAGGCGGAGCGGTTGCGCTCCGAGGCGTTGTTGATGTTGGCCTCGTCGTCGATCTCGATCACCACGGTCAGGATGTCGCCGACCGACTGGGCGCGCCGGTCGCCGAACAGCGAATCCGGCCCCGAGCGCCACAGCGAGGCGACGGCGTAGCTCGGCGGCGGCGTCGGCTCCGGCGGCGTCGCGATGGCCCGGCGCTGCGCGGTGACCGGCGGCGGCGGGCGCACGGCGTTGCCGGGGGCGGTGAACTCCGGCTCCTTGCCGACGTTGTTCAGCCGGTCCCCGCAGCCGGCGAGCAGCAGCGCGGCGATCAGCAGGAGGGGTCGGACGCGGCTCATGGATGGACCTCCACCGCCCCGTCCGCGGCGATGCGGCCGACGACGGTCTGGCGGGACGACAGGTTGGTGACGCGGATGCGGTCGCCCACGGCGCCGCGGTCGAGGGCCCGGCCCTCGGCGGTGATGACCAGGGCCCCGCGCTCGTAGCGCAGCAGGACCAGGGCGTTGCGCTCGACCAGCGCCGGGGGGCCGATGTCCTCGGCCCGGATCGGGCGGCCGGCGTAGAGGGCGACGCGGGTCTCCATCCCGATGGCCTCGGCCGGGTCGGCGAGGCCGCCGCCGAAGGGGCTGGGGCGCAGGGCCACGTCGGCCTCGGTCAGGACGGTGCGGCTGGGGATCGGCCGGGTGGCGATCACCGCCGGCTCCCCCGTCGCCGCCGAGGCGCCGCCGGGCGACCAGCCGGGCGGGCCCCAGGTGGCCTGGGCCAGCGCCCCGCAGGCCCCGGCGAGCCACAGGCCGGCGGCGAGGAGCGGCGCCCGGCGGGCGGCGGCGCGGCGCGGCGGCGGATGGGCGGCGGCGGCCATCCCGCTCACCGGACCTGGGCCGTGGCGGACATCATCTGGTCGACCGCCGTGATCACCTTGGCGTTCAGCTCGTAGCCGCGCTGCGCCTCGATCAGCCGGGTGATCTCGCGCACCGGATCGACGGCGCTGTCCTCGAGATAGCCCGCGCGGAAGATGCCGCGGCCGTCGACGCCGGCGTCGCCGATCTCGGCCGGGCCCGAGGCCTCGGTCTCCAGGTAGAGGTTGCCGCCGATCGCCTCGAGGCCCTTCTGGTTGACGAAGCTGACCAGGTTGAAGCGGTCCAGCAGCTGGCCCGCCACGTCGTCGCGGAAATAGGCGTAGACCTCGCCCTCGGCGTTGATCGAGATCGAGACGGCGTCGTTGGGGATGGTGATCTCCGGCGCCACCGGGAAGCCGTCGGAGGTGACGATCAGCCCCTCGCCGTTGCGCTTCAGCGTGCCGTCGCGGGTGTAGGCGGAGGTGCCGTCGGGCATGATGATCTCGAGGTAGCCGTTGCCCTCGATGGCGATGTCGAGCTCGCCCCCCGTGGCGCGGAGCGAGCCCTGCTCGACGTCCATCGACACGGCCGAGGTGCGCACGCCCAGGCCCAGCTGCACCCCCGCGGGCAGCACCGTGCCGTCGGCGGCGTTCACCGTGCCGGCGCGCTGGGCCTGCTGGTAGTGCAGGTCCGCGAACTCCGCCCGGCGGGGGTTGTAGGCGGTGGTCGACATGTTGGCGAGGTTGTTGGAGATCACCTCGACCCGAAGCTGCTGGGCTTCCATCCCCGTGGCGGCGATCTTCAGCGCGCGCATGGCGGGATCCTCCTGGACTGGATGACGACGGGACGGCGGCGGAGGCCGCGCGGCGGGCTGCGCAGGGCGGGGCGGCGGGCGGTCACGACTGGCCGCCGAGCTGGCGGACGGCGGCGCGGATCCGCTCGTCCTCGCGCTCCAGCATCGCCTGGCCGAGCTCGTAGGCGCGCTGCACCTCGATCATCCGGGCGAGCTCGACCACCGGCTGGACGTTGCCGCCCTCGACGAAGCCCTGGAAGACGACGCCGTCGGCGGGCTCCAGCGGCTGGTCGGCGCGGAACATCACGCCGCCTTCGCGGATCAGGCGGTCCGGCTCGGGCACGGTGACCACGGCGAGGCGGCCCTGCACCTCGCCGTCCACCGTCACCGTCCCGTCGGTGGCGATCACCGCCTCGCCGACCGCGGGGACGAAGAGCGCGGCGCCGCCCTCGTCCAGCACCGGATAGCCGTCGAGCGTGACCAGCGCCCCGGCGGCGTCGCGGGCGAAGGCGCCGTTGCGGGTCAGGGTGGGGCCCTGGGGCGTCTGCACCATGAAGAAGCCGTCGCCCTCGATCGCGACGTCGAGCGGCCCGCCGGTGCGCACCATCGCGCCTTGGGAGAAGTCGGTGCGGCGCACCCGCGCCTCGGTCATCGAGAGCGAGGCCGCGCCCTCCGGCAGGGGCTCGATCATCTCGGCGAAGATCACCCCCTCGCGCCGGTAGCCGGTGGTGGAGGCGTTGGCGATGTTGTTGGCCACGACCTGCATCTCCTTGAGCAGGCCGGACTGGCGGCTGAGGGCCAGGTAGGTCGGGTTGTCCATCCGGGGTTCTCCTCGGGTCCTGTGCAGGGGTGGGGATCGGCGGCGTCAGACGCCGCCCAGGGCCTCCTCGATGCGGGCGCGGGCGGCCTCCGACGCCTCGATCAGGCGGCGGGCGGCGGCGAGCGAGGGCGGCTCCGCCACCTCGGGCGGGGTCAGGAACAGCGCCTCCCGCGCGGCGGCCTCGACCGCCGGGTCGGGGGCGGCCTCGGCCGGCTCGGCCGAGGGTTCCGAACGGCCCTCCAGCGCGCGGGCGATGACCTCGCCGGGATCCGGCGGCGGCTCGCCGGCCATCCAGGCGGCGAGCAGGCGGCGCGGATCCTCCCCGGGCAGGCGGGCGGCGTCGGGCCAGATCGCGGCGCGCCAGGCGAGCTGCGCCCGCTCCGGCGAGCCTTCGGGCAGGGCGCCGGCGACTTCGGCGAAGGCCTCCGCGTCGCGGCCGAGCGCCAGCAGGGCCCGGGCGCGCAGGCGGGCGGCGTCGTCGCCCTCCAGCCCCTCGAGCCGCGCCAGCGCGTCGAGCGGCAGGTCCAGCGCCACCTCGGCCGCCGCGGCGGCGAGGCGCGCCTCGCTCCCCCCGCGCTCCAGCGCCGGGGCCAGCAGCTCGATCCCGACGTTGGCCAGGCCGATGCCGGTCATCTCGCGCGCCACCCGGATGCGGGCGGGGTCGAAGACCTCCGGATCGCGGATCAGGTCGCGGTGGCGCATGATCGCGCTGGCGTAGGCGTATTCGCCGACATCCGCGGCGCGCGCCCGCTCCAGGATCGCGCGCATCGCCGCCTCCAGGTCCGCGGCGCGGGCGCCGCCGGCGAAGAGCTCGGTCTCGATCACCTGCAACGCCTCGCCGAGCTGGTCGCGCCCGGCGCGGCCCAGGATCTCGGCCACCAGCAGGCGGCGGCCAAGCTCGGTCCCCTGATGCTCGAAGGCCTTCAGGGCGATGTCCTCGACCAGGTCCGCGGGCAGGGTGTCGCGGCGGCCCAGCAGGCTGTCGGCGAGAGCCAGCATCGCCTCCGCCGCCTCCGGCCCGTCGACGAGGGCGACGTCGGCGAGCAGCGCCTCGCCCGTCTCGACCTCCCCGCGGGCGAGCGCGAGGCGCCCCAGCGCCAGCCGCCAGGGCGCGCCATGGTCGCCCGGCGCGCGGTCGAGGCGCAGGCGCGCGGCATCGGCGAAGTCCAGCTCGCCGAGGCCGATCAGCGTCTCGACCAGCGGCGGGCCGGCCCGGCGGCGCAGGCGGATCGGCGGCTCGGCGAAGGCGTCGAGCACCGACTCGCGCCAGATCGAATCGGCGAGCGCGGCGGCCGCCGGCGTCATGCCGGCCGCAAGCCGCCACATCCCCGCCTGGCCCGGGCAGTCCGCCCCCTGCGAGAGCGGCCCATCCTCCGCCGGCGGGTCGTCGTCCATGATCCGGGCGAGGTCGCGCAGCAGCGCCGCCTCGCGCACCTCGGGGACGAACTGGTCGAGGGTCTCGCGCGCCTCGGCGCCGAAGCCGTAGCCGACCTGAAGCCAGGCGAGATCCAGCGCCGCCCGGGGATCGGGCTTGTCGAACTCGCCCATCATCCGGGCGCGCAGCTCGCCCATGCGGTCGTAGAACTCGGCGCTGCGCCGCCAGGGTTCGGGATCCAGCAGCGCGTCGTCGGGACAGGTCGCCGCGCGCGGCGGCGCCGGGCGCCGGTCGCGGTCCCAGACCGTGCGCGCGTCGAGCTGGATCTGCGGAGCCGGCGCGGGCGGCGCCGCGCCGCCGGCCGGCGCCGGCGCCTCCTCGGTCCTCGGGGCGGCGCCGGGGGCGCGCGGGTCGGAGGCGGCATGGGGCGCGGGGGCCG
>Ga0310345_10000268_pt1 | contig 93381 bp, 75 predicted proteins | sample HC15DNA20500_MG_FD_204667 | JGI IMG/M metagenome (GOLD analysis project Ga0310345, IMG submission 204667) | Marine microbial communities from station ALOHA, North Pacific Subtropical Gyre - HC15-DNA-20-500_MG | ecosystem: Environmental > Aquatic > Marine > Oceanic | place: Pacific Ocean: North... | reverse complement strand
CGATCTTCTCGGCCCGCCAGATCGTCAGCCACGGCCACATCCGCGTCAACGGCGTGAAGTGCAACATCGCCAGCCGCCGCGTCCGCCCCGGCGACGTGCTGACCCTCGGCCCCAAGGCCAAGGAAATGGCGCTGATCGCCGAAGCCCAGTCGCTCGCCGAGCGTGACGTTCCCGATTACGTCGCCGCCGAAGCCGACAAGGCCACCTTCGTGCGCGTCCCGACGCTCGACGAAGTGCCCTACCCGGTGAAGATGGAACCGAACCTGGTCGTCGAGTTCTACTCGCGCTGATCCAGCGGATTCCAACCAAACACGCAGAAGGCGGGGCGTTGGGCTCCGCCTTTTTCGTATCAGCCGCGCAGGTCCTTGGATGTACCCAGCGAGACGTGGCTGGTGATGCTGCGCACTTGCGGCAAGGTGCCCAGCGTGTCCGAATGGAACCGCTTGTAGGCCTCCAGATCAGCCACTTCCACGCGCAGCAGATATTCGACCGATCCCGTCACATTATGGCACTCGCGCACTTCCGGCGCCGCCGCCATCGCCGCCTCGAACGAGAGCGAGTCCGCCTTGAGCTGCCCGCCCAGCCCCACCATGACGAAGATCGTCACCCCGCCGCCCAGCTTCGCCCGGTCGAGCACCGCGCGGTAGCCCTTGATCACTCCGCCCGCCTCCAGCGCCTGCACCCGGCGGAGGCACGCGGACGGTGACAGCCCCACCCGCTCCGCCAGTTGCAGATTGCTGATTCGCCCCTCGGCTTCCAGTGCGCGCAATATCTTGCTGTCGATCGCATCCATATCGTCAATGATTGTGACTGACATCGCCTCAACGCGTCAATACGCAACCACTTACAACGCGGAACCGAATATCATTGCGCCATACCTCATAACGGAGAGCGCCATGCCCATCGCCCCCCTCGCCAGCTACGACATCACTCCTGAGCGCGGCTTCCTCTGCGGCTACGATGCCAGCGCAGTGACGCTCGAAGGCAATTTCGCGCAGGCCCGCGCCGTGGCCATGCGCCTCCCCGAGATCCTCCCGACCGGCAAAGTGCGCGAAGTGCTCGAAGAGCAGCTGCCTGTGATCACTGCCGAAGAAATTGCCGCGCTCGATGAACCCGCCGCGCGCATGGCGATGGTCCACTATTCGTTCCTCGTGCAGTCCTACATCTGGGGCGCGGCCGAGGCGGTCACCACGCTCCCCGCCGTGCTCGCCGGCCCGATGGTCGCGCTCGCGGACAAGCTCGATCAGCAGCCGCTCCTGCAATACAGCGGCTATGTGCTCGACAACTGGGGTCTGATCGATCCCGCCGCTCCGGTCCACCTCGACAATATCTACATGATCCAGAAGTTCGCCGCCGGCACCGACGAGGCCTGGTTCGTCCTCATCCACGTCGCCATCGAAGCGCAGGCCGGCAAGGCGCTCGCGCTCTTCGCCCCCATCATCGCCGCCGCCGAGGCCGGTGATGTCGATACCGCGCGCACCCTCCTCGAACAGATGGTCGGCATCTGGGCGGGCATCAACGCGATCTTCGACCGCATGCCCGAGCAGTGCGATCCCTATATCTACTTCCGCCGCGTGCGCCCCTATATCCACGGCTGGAAGGACAACCCCGCGCTCGGCGCCGGTGTGGTCTACGAGGGCGTCGAGCGGCTCGGCGGCCAGCCCCAGGCCTATCGCGGCCAGACCGGCTCGCAGTCCTCGATCGTGCCCTCGATGGATGCTCTCCTCGGCGTCGGCCATGCCGCCGATCCGCTGAAGGCCTATCTCGACGAGCTCCACATCTATCGCCCCACCGGCCACCGCCGCTTCATCGAGGACGTGCGCGCCGCCTCCACCCTGCGCCGCTTCGTCAGCGGCGCCAGCCACAAGGGCCTGACCGATGCCTACAACGGTGCGGTCCAGGCTGTCGCCGATTTCCGCAGCCGCCACCTCGAATATGCCGCGAGCTACATTAACAAGCAGGGCAGCAAGACTGCTGGCAACGATCCCGATGTCGGCACCGGCGGGACGCCCTTCATGAAGTACCTCAAGAAGCACCGCGACGAGACCGCGGCGATGCTGCTTCCGGCCTGATCCGGCACCCCGGCTGTCGTTTCCCCGGCCGGATTGGCAATAACATTTCGGCGTTTCGCACGGTGTTCTTCGGAAACGTGCGGAATGCCCATTTAAAATAATATATACGCGGTCAGTTGTTTACCTTCAGTGCCAGTGCCCGGGCCGGGCATGCACTGGAGATCCACTGATGGCGACTGCAAGATTGCAATCCCTGTGCACGAAGATCAGTACGCGTGCTGCGCTTGCGGTCGCCTGCTTTATCGGGCTTGGATCGGGTGTCACGGCCTACGTGATTGAAACGTCTGCCGTCGCCAATGCGGAGCGCACCGCCAATGGCGTCGCCATGCAGATTTCGGGCGATGTGCAGAGCCAGTTCCAGCGCTCGATCGGCACGGTGGAGGGCATGCGCAATGCCATCCAGTCGGCGCATGAACTGGGTCAGATCAACCGACAGGGCGCCGATGCCATCTTGCGCAGCACGCTCGTCCGCAGCCCGCAGCTTCTGGCGACCTGGTCCGGGTGGGAACCGGATGCGTTCGACGGCAAGGATGTTGGCCACGCGGGTTTGCCCGGCCATGATCAGACCGGACGCTACATCCCCTATTGGCACCGAGAGGGCGATCAGGTCGCGCTGTCGCCGCTTGTCGACTACACCCGGGAGGGCGCGGGCGACTATTACCTGCTGCCGAAGCGGTCCGGTCAGCCGGTCCTGCTCGAGCCTTATCTCTACAAGGTTGGCGACCACGACGTGCTGATGACGACGATCGCGTTGCCGATCATGGAAGCCAAGGGATTCGCCGGTGTCGTGGGCGCCGATATCGGCCTTGACGACCTGAAACAGCGCATCAGCGCGATCAAGGTGCCTTTCGGCGGGCGGGCATCGGTCATTTCCGGCCACAATCTCTACGTCTACCATCCCGACAGCACCATGCTCGGCAAAAATGCGGGCGAGACGACCTACCGGCCAAGGCAGGTGTCCGTACCGGGGATCGGTCCGGTGATGCAAACCGAAGTGCGTGTGCGAATCGATGGTGTCGGCGCAAGCTGGACCGTCCGGGTCGAGCTGCCGATGCAGGCCGTTCTGGCCGATACGCGCACCGCCGAGCTGGCCTTGCTGCTGTCCTCGCTGGCGATGATCGTCGGCCTCATCATCGTGCTGCGCGTCACCGCCTCGCGCCTTGTCGGCCGTCCGCTCGATGCGATTGCCGAAACGATGGGCCGGCTGGCAGCTGGCGACCTCGGATCAGGTCCGCATGCGCCCGCCGCCTCGTCAGAAATCGCCCGGATGCAGGCTGCGGTCGAGGTCTTCCGGGCCAATGCACGGGATCAGCAGCGCCTGCAGGCAGAGCAGAAGCAATTCGAACAGGAGCAGACGCTGGTCGTCGACAGTCTTGCGGAATGCCTGCAAAAGCTGTCGGAAGGCAATCTGCGCAATCGCATCGATGCGCCCTTCTCGGGACGATATGCCGACATCAAGACCAACTACAATTTGGCGCTCGACAAGCTCGAGCAGCTCATCATCGAAGTGGCCAACAGCGCGCAGCTGCTCAACAGCGGTGCCGCCGAGATCCGCCGCGCCTCCGGTGATCTTTCGTTGAGGACGGAACAGCAGGCCGCAAGCATCGAAGAGGCTGCTGCTGCCATGGCCCAGATGACCGCCCAGATCAGCGACACGGCCAGCAACGCCGCGCAGGCCGACAAGGCCATCAACGATGCCCGGCAGGAAGCCGCCGTGGGTGGCGCCACCGTGCAGCAAGCAACCCACGCGATGGAGGAGATCAGGAAGGCCTCCGATCAGATCAGCGAGATCATCTCGGTCATCAACTCAATCACCTTCCAGACCAATCTGCTGGCGCTCAATGCGGGCGTCGAAGCGGCGCGGGCAGGCTCGGCCGGGCAGGGCTTTGCCGTTGTCGCCGCCGAAGTCCGGGCCTTGGCCCAGCGCTGCAGCGATGCCGCCAACGACATCAAGGCGCAGATCGACGGAAGCACCCGGCGGGTGGCCGATGGCGTACGTCTGGTGGCAGACACCGGCCGCAAGCTCGAGACGATCATCGAGCGCATTTCCGACGTGAGCGACCTCGCCTCGCAGATCGCACGGTCCGCCGGAACCCAGTCCGCCCGAATTCAGGAAATCAACGCGACCGTGATGGAAATGGATGTCTCGACGCAGCGCAATTCCGCGATGGTTGATCAGAGCACGACCCTCGCCGGCAGCCTCGCCGACCGCGCGGCCCATCTGACCGCATTGATCGGCCACTTCTCGTTTTCCAACCAGAACGGGGCTCTGCAAGCCTCCAGAGAGGCCGCGCTGCGGGCTGCCTGACGGCGCTACCGCTTGGCCAGATAACGCGCCCTGAACCGCGCCGCGAAAGCCGCAAACGCCCCTTGCGCAATCGCGCCGCGCATCGCGGCCATCAGCTGCTGGTAGAACGAAAGGTTGTGCTCGGTCAGCAGCATGGCCCCCAGCATCTCGCCCGCCTTGTGGAGGTGGTGCAGGTAGGCGCGGCTGTACTTTGCGCAGACCGGGCAGGCGCACTCGGCATCCAGCGGCCCCATGTCCTCGGCGTGGCGCGCATTGCGCATGTTGATCGGCCCGTCCCAGGTGAAGCCCTGCCCGTTGCGGCCCGAACGCGTCGGCAGCACGCAGTCGAACATGTCGACCCCGCGCTCCACTGCCCCCACCAGATCGTCGGGCTTGCCCACGCCCATCAGATAGCGCGGGCGGTCTGCCGGCAGCTGGCCCGGCGCGAAGTCGAGCGTGGCGAACATCGCCTCCTGCCCCTCGCCCACCGCCAGCCCGCCGATGGCATAGCCGTCGAAGCCGATGTCCATGAGCTTGCCCGCGCTCTCCGCGCGCAGTTGCTCGTCAAGCCCGCCCTGCTGGATGCCGAACAGCGCCGCATCCTCGGCATGCTGCCCGCCCGCATCGAACCCGTCGCGGCTGCGCCTCGCCCAGCGCATCGACATTTCCATGCTGCGCGCGATCACGTCGCGCGGCTGGTCGATCTTGGGGCATTCATCGAAGGCCATCACGATATCGCTGCCCAGCAGGCGCTGGATCTCCATGCTGCGTTCGGGCGTCAGGTTGTGGCGCGAACCATCGATGTGGCTCGCGAACGTCACGCCTTCCTCGGTGATCTTGCGCAACTCGCTCAGGCTCATCACCTGATAGCCGCCGCTGTCGGTGAGGATCGGCTTGTCCCAGCGCATGAACCTGTGCAGCCCGCCCAGCCGCGCCATTCGCTCCGCCCCCGGCCGCAACATCAGGTGATAGGTGTTGCCGAGGATGATGTCCGCCCCCGTCGCCGCGACATCCTCCACCTTCATCGCCTTGACCGTGCCCGCCGTGCCCACTGGCATGAATGCGGGCGTGCGGATCGTGCCCCGCTTCATCTGGATCGTGCCGGTGCGGGCGCGGCCATCGGTGGCGTGGACGGTGAAGGCAAAGCGGGTCATCGGGGATCTCGGGTGCGGGAATGGCCCAGCGCCTTACGCACAATCGCCATGGGGCGCAAACGCGCGGGAGTGTGCCGAACACGCTTCCTGTCCCCGCAGGCAACCTGGCTCGTCGGCCAACTGTGCTGGGCAATCACCGCCGCGGCAGCTTGCGCAGCACCAGATCGACTTGCCGGTCACCCGCCGCGATGCGCGCACAAGCGGCCTCGTCAAGCCGGCGAAGCCAGAACCGCTCAAGGGCGTGGAGCGAGAAGCCGAATGTGCGCAGTTCGTGCAGGAAGGCGAGCGGGTCCCGTCCGACATTGCGATAGCTGAAGGGTGAGAACTCGATGACGATGGTCAGCCGCTCCCGCATGCGGGTCCACTCGCGCATGCCTTCCCAAACATCCATTTCGAAGCCCTCGACGTCGATCTTGATCACGTCGGGTATCACCGGGCGCCCGAGCGCCGTAGCCGCAGCTTCGAGCGCAACCGGCAACGGCACCACGGGAACGTGCTCCCGGTCGGGAACATCGTCACCAAAGCAGAACGATGCAGATCCCTTGAGATGAGCCATCTTGCCGAGGCTGCCAGTCTCCTCACGTGCGCCGATGGCAAGGCGCATCACTTTCATGCTGGGCAGGAAGTCATTCGCCTCGATGCTGCGCTGGATCAAAGCACAAAGCGCCGACTGCGGCTCGAATGCGATCACCGTGCCGCTCCGCTTGCCCACCCGGCGCATCGCTGCCAGTGCGTGATAGCCGCAGTTCGCACCGATATCGATCATTGTTCCGCCGCGCTTGAGGCTCAGCATGATGATCAGCATGATCCGCCGTTCCCACGCCCCGCGCCGCAGGATCGAAGGCGTCAGGCTGGTATCCGCTGCATCGAGGTAGATGTAGTTACGCGGCCAGACGCGGGCCAGCACGATCCCGTTGCCGATGTATTGCGCCAGACGGCCAGTATGGAATGGCAAAAGGCGGTCCCCCGAAAGCCTTGCGCGCAGCATAGGCCGATCTGCCCCAGCGCAGCAACACCGACCCGGTCCGCTCTGGTGGGAGAAACCATGCGCGAATTGGGCGTGATTTTGACGGGCCGCAAATCGCATCGATGGCAGCGCTGCTAGGCTCCTCCCACACCACAAGAGGAGAGCACACCATGAGCCACGCAGCCCACGATCTCGCCGCTGCCTTCCCCGAAGCCGCCGCCAAGCTTCACGCCCTCAAGCTCGGCGATGCGCATTTCCGCAAGCTGAGCGATGCCTACTACGAGCTCGACAAGGCGATCCACCGCGCCGAGACGGGCATCGAGCCGACTTCTGACCAGCACCTCGAAGACCTCAAGAAGCAGCGCCTCACCGGGCTCGATGCCGTGGCGGACATGGTCGCCGCCTAGGGGATCAGCAGGCTGGAATCGCCATAGCTGTAGAAGCGGTACTCGTGTCCGATGGCGTAGGCATAGGCCTCCTGCATCCGCTCCAAGCCCATTAGCGCGCTGACCAGCATCATCAGCGTCGATTTGGGCAGGTGGAAGTTGGTCATCAGCCCGTCGATGGCGCGGAAGCGGTAGCCAGGCGTGATGAAGATGCTCGTGTCGCCCGCAAACGGGTGGATCACCCGGGCCTCATCCGCCGCGCTCTCCAGCAGGCGCAGGCTGGTGGTGCCGACGGCAATGATCCGTCCGCCAGCGGCGCGCACCGCATTGAGCCGCGCCGCGGTCTCGGGCTCGATCCGGCCCCACTCGGCGTGCATCGCATGGTCGTCGGTATCGTCCGCCTTGACCGGCAGGAACGTCCCCGCACCCACGTGCAAGGTCAGCGTCTCGTGCCCGATGCCTGCCTCCGCCAGTGCCGCCATCAGTTCGGGCGTGAAGTGCAGTGCGGCGGTCGGTGCGGCCACTGCGCCGTCCTCGGCTGCGAACATCGTCTGGTAGTCCTCGCGGTCACGCTCGTCGACCGCGCGCTTGCCCGCGATATAGGGCGGCAGCGGCATCGTCCCGGCGCGCTCGAGCAGGACTTCGACCGGTTCCTCGCCGCCGAACGCCAGGGTCCAGCTGCCATCGGCAAAGCGTTCTTCGGCCGTCGCCGTCACGCCCGCGCCGAACGTCACCACCACGCCCGGCTTCAGCCGCCGTCCATTGCGCACGAAGGCCTGCCAGCGCCTCAGATCGATGCGCTTGTGCAAGGTCGCACCGATCCGCGCATTGCCGACCTCGCCTTCCAGCTGCGCCGGGATCACCCGCGTATCGTTGAACACCAGCACATCGCCCGCGCGCAGCAACTGCGGCAGATCGCGCACCACGGCATCGACAAACGGCCCCTCGGCTCGCACCCCCAGCAGCTTCGCCGAATCGCGCGGCGAAGCAGGGCGCAGCGCAATGCGCTCGGGCGGAAGATCGAAGTCGAAAAGGTCTACACGCATGGCACGCCGCTAGCGCCGCTTGGGTGCTTCGACAAGCTCAGCACGAACGGGACCTTCGGGGCACAAGAGTGCACTGGCTACAACATGCCCCACCCGCTCATCCTGAGCCTGTCGAAGGATGATGGATGCCAGCGCAGCGCCAGCCCGCCGAACCTCAGTTCGACTTGGAGTTGCTCAGCATGTCCGCCGTGAACGCAGCCGGCGCGGCAGGTGCGGGCGGCGGCGGCGGGGCCTTGTTTTCCGAAGCGAGGCTTGCCTGCACGATCTTGGTCGGGTTCTTGGGCGGCTCGCCGCGCACGATCGAATCGACCACGTCCATCCCCGCGATCACCCGGCCGAAGTTCGTGTACTTGTGGTCGAGCGCAAAGCGCGGGTAAAACACGATGAAGAACTGGCTGTTGGCGGTGTTCGGTTCATCCGTCCGCGCCATCGAGACCGTGCCGCGCAGGTGCGGGATATCGTTGAACTCGGCATTGAGGTCCGGCAGCTTCGAACCGCCCTGCCCGGTCCCCGTCGGGTCGCCCGTCTGCGCCATGAAGCCTTCGATCACGCGGTGGAAGATCACCCCGTTGTAGAAGCCTTCCTTGGTCAGCGTCTTGATCCGCTCGACATGGTGCGGCGCCCACTGCGGCATGAGCCGGATCGCCACGCGCCCGCCGTTCGAAAGATCGAGCAGCAGCACATTGTCGGGATCGTGCGAAATGTCCGGATCGACCGCATAGGTCATGCCCTGCGCGTGCTGGATCGGATCGATCTTGATCGGCTTTGCCGCTTCCTTCTGCGGCGCCCGCTGCGCCAGCGCCGGCGAGATCGGAGCTATCATCCCGCCGAGCAACAGCCCCAGCATGACCTTGTTGAACAAACGCGAAGCCATCAAACCGAAATCCTGCTTACATCAGCCGTATGGGCGGCGGATAGGCCCCCGGCGATGACGCCGCAATGAACAAATGCCCCGATCTTCTCAGTAATCGCCGAGCTGGCCCTGCCGCCGCACCCGCTCCACCACTTCCTCGCGCACCTGCGGCGTCACGAACTTGGTGATGTCACCGCCGAACATGGCGATCTCCTTGACCAGCTTGGAAGCGATCGGCTGCAGGCTGACGTCGGCCATCAGGAACACGGTCTCGATCCCGTCGTTGAGCTGCTGGTTCATGCCCGCCATCTGGTACTCGTATTCGAAGTCCGCCACCGCGCGCAGGCCACGCACGATCACGCTCGCGCCCTGCTTTTCGGCAAACTTCATCAGCAGCGCGTGGAAACCCATCACAGAAACATTCTCGATCCCCTGCGCGGCCACTTCGCGCGTGACCATTTCCATGCGCTCTTCGGGGGTGAACATCGGGTTCTTCGAAGGGTTGGTCGTCACGCCGATGATCAGCTTGTCGACCAGCTTCGCCCCCCGGCGGATGATATCGAGATGCCCCAGCGTGATCGGGTCGAATGTGCCGGGGTATACCCCGATCCTTTTGCCCGCCTCTCCCATGTCCTACCGATCCCTTTCGACAATGAACCACGCCAGCGCGCGCAGCAGGTCCGCTTCCTCGCCGTATGACGAGAGGAACTGCACCGCCTGCTCGACCAGGATCTGCGCCTGCTCGCGCGCCCGATCCGGCCCGAGCAGCGAGAGGAACGTCTCCTTGCCCGCCGTCTCATCCTTGCGCAGCGCCTTGCCGGCGGCCGCTTCGTCGCCTTCGGCATCGAGAAGGTCGTCGGCGATCTGGAAGGCAAGGCCGATGTCCCGCGCATAACCGCGCAGGTGCGAGCGCCCTTCGGACGGCAGCCGGCCGATGATCGCGCCCATCTCCACCGCCGCGCTCAGCAGCGCCCCAGTCTTCAGTTGCTGCAGCCGCGTGACGGTCGGCAGGTCGAACGAAGCGGTCTCGGCCGCCATGTCCATCATCTGCCCGCCCGCCATGCCGTTCATGCCGCTCGCCAGCGCGAGCGTGCGCACCAGTTCGATGCGCACGAAAGGATCTCCGGTCAGATTGGGATCGGACAGGACCTCGAACGCGAAATCATGCAGCGCATCGCCCGCCAATACCGCCGTCGCCTCGTCATAGGCGACATGCACGGTCGGCTTGCCGTGGCGCAGCGCGTCATTGTCCATGCACGGCAGATCGTCATGGATGAGCGAATAGACGTGGATCGCCTCGAGCGCGGTACCGACGCGGATCGCCAGCTGCCGGTCCGCCCCGAACAGCGCGGCGGTTGCCGAAACCAGCAGCGGCCGCAGCCGCTTGCCGCCGCCCATCGCGGCATAGCGCATCGCCTCGATCAGCCGGTCGCGCGGGTCATTCGCCATCGGCAGCAGCGCATCGAAGCTGGCATCCACATCTGCAGCGATCCGCTTCATGGCCGGGAGCAGCAGCTCCCGCCAGGGACCGGTACGTTCCATTGCCGTCATCCCCTCTCGGCTCCGTCATCAAAGGGCCGGGTTCCGGTGGCACGTCCAACACCGCCCGAAGCGCCATCCGAAACGATCGCCTCGATCCGCGCCTGCGCGGCATCGAGCCGCTTCTGGCAATGCGCGCGCAGCGCATCGCCCCGCGCGTAAAGATCAATCGATTCGTCGAGGGGAGCCTCGCCGCTTTCCAGCCGGCGGACAATATCCTCCAGCGCTTTCAAGGCTTCCTCGAAACTCAGAGAGCCGATGTCGGTGTCGTGTGCCATCGCCCAGCAGCATTGACGGGGGAGCCGCAGCCGGTCAAGCTTCGAGGCGGGGAGGATGTGTATGCAAATGGTAATCGCATACGTTGTGGCGGCAATTGTCTTCGGCGGGCTCGATGCGCTGTGGCTCGGCTGGGCCGGGCCAAACCTCTATCGCCCCGCCTTGGGAGACCTGCTCGCCCCCAGCTTCAGGCTCGCCCCGGCGGGCATTTTCTACCTCGCCTACCTCGGCGGCATGGTCTGGTTCGCGATCCGGCCCGGAATTGCGTCCGGCCTCCCCGCCGCCGCGCTCAACGGCGCGCTGCTCGGCGCGCTTTGCTACACAACCTATGATTTCACCAACCAGGCCACGCTCGCCCGCTGGCCTGGCTATGTAACCGCCATCGACGTCTGCTGGGGCGCGTTCGCCACGATGACCGCCGCCGTCGCCGCCACATACGCCGCGCGCGCGTTCGCAGGCTGAAGCCATGTTCATCGGCCACTACGCCCCCGCCTTCGCCGCCGCTGCATCGCGCAAGGCCCCGCCGCTCGTGGTGCTCGTCATCGCCGTGCAACTGCTCGACTTTGGGTTCTTCTCCTTCGCGCTCCTCGGCATCGAGCACTACCGCATGGTGCCGCATTTCACCGCGAGCAACTGGCTCGATCTCTACGACATGCGCTACAGCCACAGCCTGCTCGGCGCGGCAGTGCTGGGCGCGCTCTTCGGCGGCCTTGTCCTCGGCCTGATGCGTAGCCGCACCGCCGCCGCCATCGCCTTCGCCTGCGTCCTCTCGCACTGGCTGGCGGACTTCCTTGTCCACGCGCCGGACCTGACGCTGGCAGGCTCCCCGCCCAAACTCGGCCTCGGCTTATGGAACCAACCGATGATCGAGCACGCCCTCGAAGTCGTGCTCGCCTTCGGGACGCTCGCTTTTTACGCACGCAGCACCCGCGCCGCGGGGCCGCGTTCCGGCCTGTTTCTCTGGCTGCTCGCGCTCGTGCTGGCACTGTTCCAGACAATCGACTGGTTCAGCCCGCGCACGACCGATGTCAGCCCCATGCAGCCCGCGCTCGCGCTGTTCGCCTTCACCGTGATCGCCCTGCTCGCCCTGCCGGTCGAGCTGTCGCGCTCCAAGGTTTCCGGGGCACAGCGCCTCTCTTGAGACTCGCCATGCCCGTTCGCCAAGGCTAAGGGCGCTGGCATGGCCGAGATCACTGCAGAAACCGTCGCCGCCCACGGGCTGTCCCCTGAAGAATACGAGCGCGTCCTCCACGCGCTGGGCCGCGAGCCGAACCTTGTCGAGCTCGGCATCTTCTCGGTCATGTGGTCGGAGCACTGCTCCTACAAGTCGAGCCGCATCCATCTGAAAAAGCTTCCGACTGAGGCTCCGTGGGTGATCTGCGGCCCCGGCGAGAACGCGGGCGTCATCGACATCGGCGATGGGCCTGACGGCACGAAGCTCGCCGCCATCTTCAAGATGGAGAGCCACAACCACCCCTCCTACATCGAGCCCTATCAGGGCGCGGCGACGGGCGTGGGCGGCATTCTGCGCGACGTGTTCACGATGGGTGCGCGCCCCGTCGCCAACATGAACGCGCTGCGCTTCGGCCGTCCCGATCACCCCAAGATGAAGCACTTGGTGCAGGGCGTCGTCGCGGGCATTGGGGGCTATGGCAACTGCGTCGGCGTGCCGACCGTCGGCGGCGAGACCAACTTCCACAAGGCCTATGACGGCAACATCCTCGTCAACGCGATGACCGTGGGCGTCGCCGATCAGGACAAGATCTTCTATTCCGCCGCCACCGGCATCGGCAATCCGATCGTCTACGTCGGCTCCAAGACCGGGCGCGACGGCATCCACGGCGCGACGATGGCGAGCGCCGACTTCGACGAGAAGAGCGAGGAAAAGCGCCCCACCGTGCAGGTCGGCGATCCCTTCACCGAAAAGCTCCTGATCGAAGCCTGCCTCGAACTCATGGCCACCGACGCCATCGTCGCGATCCAGGACATGGGCGCGGCGGGCCTCACGTCCTCCTCGGTCGAAATGGCGACCAACGGCAAGGCCGGCATCGTGCTCGACATGGACAAGGTGCCCTGCCGCGAAGAGGGCATGACGCCCTACGAGATGATGCTCTCGGAAAGCCAGGAGCGCATGCTCATGGTCCTGAAGCCCGGCAAGGAGGCTATGGCCGAAGCGATTTTCCGCAAATGGGAACTCGATTTCGCGGTCATCGGCGAAGTGACCGACACCGGCAACATGGTGCTCACCTTCCAGGGCGAGACGGTCTGCAACATCCCGCTCGGCCCCCTCGCCGAAGACGCCCCGCTCTACGACCGACCGGCGATGAGCCTTGCCGAGTACAAGGCATGGGCCGGCGTGAAGCCCTTGGGCGAAATCCCCGCCAGCACCGATCTCGGCGCCGATCTCCTCAAGCTCATCGGCTGCCCTGATCTCGCCAGCCGCCGCTGGATCTGGGAGCAATACGATTCGCAGGTCGGTGCGGACACGCTGCAGAAATCAGGCGGTGACGCTGCCGTCGTGCGCATCCACGGCACGCACAAGGCGCTCGCCATGAGCACCGACTGCACCCCGCGCTACTGCTATGCCGACCCCTACGAAGGCGGAAAGCAGGCCGTCGCCGAGACCTACCGCAATATCAGCGCGGTGGGCGCAACGCCGCTCGCGATCACCAACTGCCTCAACTTCGCCAATCCGCAGCGCCCGGAAATCATGGCCCAGATCGTCGAGGCCCTGCGCGGCATGGGCGATGCCTGCCGCGCGCTCGACTACCCGATCGTCTCGGGCAACGTCTCGCTCTACAACGAAAGCAAGGCGACCGGCGGCGGCTCGGCCATCCTCCCCACCCCCGCCATCGGCGGCGTCGGCCTCATGGAAAACCATGAGACCATGGCCAGGATCGCCTTCAAGGCAGAAGGCGACGCCATCTTCGTGATCGGCCACAGCAACGGCCACCTCGGCCAGTCGCTCTGGCTGCGCGAGATCCACGGCCGCGAGGAAGGCGCGCCCCCGCCCGTCGATCTCGCCGCCGAGCGCACCCACGCCGAATTCGTCCGCAAGCTCATCGCCGAAGGCAAGGTCAGCGCCGTGCACGACGTTTCGGACGGCGGCCTCCTCGTCGCCCTCGCCGAAATGGCCATGGCGAGCGGTATCGGCTGCCAACTCGAGGAAATCGGCGACCACTTCACCGCGTTCGGCGAAGATCAAGGCCGCTATGTGGTGACGAGCGCCGTGGCGGACCAGATCCAGGCCGCAGGCATCCCGATGACGCGCATCGGCACCACCGGCGGCAGCACGGTCACCGGCCCGGGCTTCTCGGTCGACATCACGGACCTGCGCGCCGCCAACGAAGCCTTCTTCAAGGATTGGATGGAAGGCTGACGCCAAATCGGCCGCAACTCCTCTGGCCCTCCCCATTTTTGCGCAGCACAAATGGGGAGGTGGCTCGCGAAGCGAGACGGAGGGGTCCTTAAGCCGCCTTCTTCCCCAGCAGATCATAGGGATCGACGTCCATCGACCGCCACACCGCATGCGCCGCGCGGTAGTGCATCGCAGGCGTGATGTTCAGGCGGCGGCGCACGTCCTGCAGCGGCAGCGGCAGCAGTTCGGTGATCGATTGCTCGACCAGCCGCGGGCACGCCTTGCCCAGCCCCTGCGCCTCGCGGATCGCGCGCAGCACCGGGGCGCTGCTCTTCACCTGCTTGCCGATGTTGAGCCCGGCCATGTAGCCGATGAACAGGTGCGCCGGCGAAGGCTGCTGGCTGTAGGTGAACGCCAGCACGCAGGCCTCGCCCAGCGCATCACGGCCATAGCCCGTCAGAACATGAAGCATATCATGCACATCGCGCATGCGGTTCATGTACCACTGGAACTGGTCGTTGTACTTGGGCTTGTCCTTGGCGAAGCGCTGGAACTCCTCCACGAGCCCCGCCGCGGTCAGCCCCTCGCTTTCCATGAAGTCGCAGTAGGCATGCGCAAGCGAGCCTTCGGGCATGCGGCGCAGCGCGGCGTGGTCATCGAGGATCGTCGGCAGATCGGGTTCCTTGACCCGCACATCCATGCCGCGCTCCGAGGTCAGGAAGCGCTCGCCCGCCTTGCGCAGATCGCGCCAGGGCAAAGCTTCGAAGATGCGGAATACTTCTTCGGTATTTTCCTTGTCCTTCAGCAGCTCGCGGAAGTGATGCATGGCCTTGGCCGGACGCAGCTTCAGCTGCGGGCGCCGTTCGTCGTAGAGCGGCAGACCGAGAAAATCGCGCGAGGTATCGGCTTCAAACGTGGCGCTAAGGGCGTTCACACGGCATCTCCGGCAGAATCAGGTTCCGCCCCCGTACTAACACCAGTGTTAATATCGCGTCAAGCCGCCACCCAGTGCTCCCGCGCGATGCCATAGAGCGAGAGGATCGCGGTCAGGTCCCCCCGCTCGATCCACCCGTCCGCCGCCGCGCGCGCCTTGGGCTTGGCGCGATAGGCGATGCCGTGGGTCGCAGCCTCCAGCATCGGAATGTCGTTCGCGCCATCCCCGGTAGCAAGCGAACCCGCCCCCTCACCTAGCCGCGCGGCCTCATCCAGCAGCACCTTGCGCTTCACCGAACTGTCGACAATGCCGCCCACCACATCGCCCGTGAGCGCCCCGCCATGCACGCCCAGCCGGTTCGCCACGACATGCTCGAAGCCCAGCTGCTCCGCGACCGGATCGGCAAAGGCATGGAAACCGCCCGTCACCAGCACGGTCCGGCAGCCGAGCGCCTTCAAGGTCGCCACCAGCGTCCGCGCGCCATCCATCGGCCGGATGCGCTCCTCGAGGCACTGCGTGATCGCCCCTTCCGAAAGGCCCTTCAGCAGCCCCACGCGCTCGCGCAGCGCCGCTTCGAAATCGAGCTCGCCCTTCATGGCGCGCTCGGTGATTGCCGCGATCCGCTCCTTGAGCCCCGCAAAGTCGGCCAGTTCGTCGATGCATTCCTGCCCGATCATCGTCGAATCCATGTCCGACACGAACAGCCGCGGCACCTCGATCGGCACGCGCGAGATCAGCAGATCGCACGAAGGAAAGCTCTCATCCAGAATGCGCCGCACTGCGCCCACGTCAGGCGCCCCGGAACTCTTGGCGTCCTCCTCGACCAGCTCAAGCTCCAGCACGTCGTCGCACGTGTCCAGCATGCCCGCCCCGGCCACTTCCCACCCCTGCGCCTCGATCAATTCCATGGCGAGCGCAAGATTGTCACCAAGCGTCTCGGGCTCTGCTATCAGCCGTGCGATGAGCACCGATCATTCCCCTAGTCATGCGGGCCCATTGCCGCCGCTCGCGCTCATTGCAGGGCCGACCGCCAGCGGCAAGAGCGATCTCGCCGTCCGCACCGCGCTCGCGGCCATCAAGGCGGTGGTGATCAATGCCGACAGCGCGCAAGTCTATGCCGACCTCGCCATCCTCAGCGCCCGCCCGACCGAGGCGGACATGCAGGGCGTTCCCCACCGCCTGTTCGGCGCATGGGACGGAGCAACAGCCTGCTCCGCCGCCGATTGGGCCGCCGCCGCCCGCGCCGAGATCGCCGCCGCCCATGCAGAAGGCGCGCTCCCCATCCTCGTCGGCGGCACCGGGCTCTATATCCGCACCCTGCTCGATGGCATTGCGCCGGTCCCCGCCATCGATCCCGCCGTCCGCGCCGAAGTCCGCGCTCTCCCCGTGGCCGAAGCCTACGCCGCCCTCACCCGCGAAGACCCCGCCCGCGCCGCCGCGCTCGGTCCCGCCGACACCACCCGCGTCGCCCGCGCGCTCGAAGTGATCCGCTCCACCGGCCGCCCCCTCGCGGCATGGCAGGAGGAGCGCACCGGCGGCATCGGTCATACCGTCAGCCTGCGCCCCCTCATCCTCATGCCCGAGCGCGCATGGCTCTACGAACGCTGCGACCGCCGCTTCGCGCAGATGTGGCACGGCGGCGCCGTTGCCGAAGTCGAAGCCCTCCTCGCCCGCCGGCTCGACCCCGATCTCCCCGTCATGCGCGCCATCGGCGTGGCCGAAGTCACTGATTTCCTTGCCGGCACCTGCACCGAATCCGATGCCATCGCCGCCGGAAGCCAGGCCACCCGCCGCTATGCCAAGCGCCAATACACCTGGCTGCGCCACCAGCCGCCCGCCGATTGGCCCCGCATCACGTTGGAAAATTCCCCGCCAGGCAGCCTGATTGAAGCATTATTACGCGATTAGCGGTTGACACGGCATTTTATGTCGCCTACCGCACCAATACCGCGGGACTCGGATTCCAGTCCCACCCGCGGCTTCTATGGCCCGGTGCAGTCTGGATCTGCCCCGGGCCGCATTTTTTGTGAGGTTGGGCGGGAATCGCCCATTCTGCGGCAGTTTTTGGTTTGAAGGTTCGCGGCGGCGCGGCTAACGCGCCCCATCGCAGCGGCACCGGGACAAGGTCCAGAAGGACACACCGGGCCGGGAAGGGAACGACACGTGAAGAACGAGCGCAGCGGCGCGGAAATCCTGGTCGAAAGCCTGGTCGCACAGGGAGTCGAATGCGTATTCGGCTATCCCGGCGGTGCAGTGCTGCCGATTTACGATGCCCTGTTCGGCGATGAGCGTATCCGCCACATCCTCGTCCGCCACGAAGCCGGCGCGGCCCACGCTGCCGAAGGCTATGCGCGCGCCACCGGCAAGCCCGGCGTTGTCCTCGTCACTTCGGGCCCCGGCGCGACCAACGCCGTCACTGGCATTGCCGATGCCTTCATGGATTCGATCCCGCTCGTCGTCCTCACCGGGCAGGTCCCCACCGCGCTGATCGGCTCGGACGCGTTCCAGGAATGCGATACGGTCGGCATCACGCGCCACTGCACCAAGCACAACTACCTCGTGAAGGACCCGGCCCTGCTCGGCGAAGTCGTCGAGGAAGCCTTCCGCATCGCCACCGAAGGCCGCCCCGGCCCGGTCGTGATCGACATTCCGAAGGACGTCCAGATCAGCCTCGCGCCGTGGACGGGCAAGCCCAACCACATCCGCACGCGCTACAAGCCGCAGCTTGAGGGCTCGCGCGAGGATATCGCGCAGGCCGTCCAGATGATCGCCGCCGCGCAGGCGCCGATCTTCTACACCGGCGGCGGCGTCATCAACTCAGGCCCCGAAGCGACCGCCCTGCTGCGCGAGCTGCAGGCCCTCACCGGCGCCCCCGTCACCTCGACGCTGATGGGCCTTGGCGCTTTCCCGGCGGACCATCCGGCGTGGCTCGGCATGCTCGGCATGCACGGCACCTACGAAGCCAACATGGCGATGAACCGCGCCGATCTCATCGTCGCCATCGGCGCCCGCTTCGACGACCGCGTGACCGGCCGCCTCGACGCCTTCTCGCCCAATTCCAAGCGCATCCACATCGATATCGACCGCGCCTCGATCAACAAGACGGTGCGCGCCGATCTGCCCATCGTCGGCGATTGCGCGAAGGTCCTGCGCCAGCTGATCGACGCATGGCATGCTGCCCACCACGAAGCGGCGGACCTTGCCGAATGGTTCGCCCGCATCGATGGCTGGCGCGCCCGCCAAAGCCTCGCCTACCCGCACCGCAAGGAAGCCATCATGCCGCAATATGCGGTCGAGCGGCTTTACCAGCTGACCCGCAAGCACGATCCGATCATCACCACCGAAGTCGGCCAGCACCAGATGTGGGCGGCGCAGTACTTCCACTTCATGGGCCCCAACAAGTGGCTCACTTCGGGCGGCCTCGGCACGATGGGCTATGGCCTCCCTGCCGCGATCGGCGCGCAGGTCGGCTTCCCTGACGCGCTCGTCATCGACATCGCCGGCGATGCGTCGATCCAGATGAACATCCAGGAACTCGGCACCGCCACGCAGTACCGCCTCCCGGTCAAGATCTTCGTGCTCAACAACGAATGGATGGGCATGGTCCGCCAGTGGCAAGAACTGACCTACGAGAGCCGCTATTCGAACTCCTACTCGGACAGCCTCCCCGATTTCGTGAAGCTCGCGGAGGCTTACGGGTGGAAGGGCATCCGCATCACCGACGAGAGCGAACTCGATGCCGGCATCCAGGCGATGATCGACCATCCCGGCCCGGTCTTCGTCGATTGCCTCGTCGCCAAGGAAGTGAACTGCTTCCCGATGATCCCGTCGGGCGCGGCCCACACCGACATGATTCTCTACGGCGATCAGGTCGCCGGCACGATGGACGACGCCGCCAAGGCGCTGGTGTGATCACTTCAATGCACGTTTTCTCCCCCCTCCCGTTCGTGTCGAGCGAAGTCGAGACACCACACCCCAACCCCTCCCCGTTCGTGTTGAGCGAAGTCGAGACAGCACACCACACCCCCTCCCCGTTCGTGTCGAGCGAAGTCGAGACACCGGGCGCAGCGTATGGTGTCTCGACTACGCTCGACACGAACGGCTTCAGGTTCATGCCATGACCACCACCACCACCGAGGCAGCCGCCGCCGAGCGCCACGTCCTCACCATCACCGTCGACAACGAAGCGGGCATTCTCGCCAAGATCGCCGGCCTGTTCACCGCGCGCGGCTACAATATCGACAGCCTGACCGTGGCCGACATCACCGATCAGCACGATGTCAGCCGCATTACCATCGTGACGCACGGCCCGCCCGAGATCATCGACCAGATCCGCGCCCAGCTCGAACGCCTCGTGCCCGTCCACAAGGTCGTCGATCTCACCGAAGTCGGCCCCTACGTCGAGCGCGAACTCGCGCTCATCAAGGTCGCCGGACACGGCGAGCACCGCGTCGAGGCGCTGCGCCTTGCCGACGTGTTCCGCGCCAAGGTCGTCGATACCACCACCGCCAGCTTCGTCTTCGAACTGACCGGCGCGCCGGAGAAGATCGACAGCTTCGTCAGCCTGATGAAGGAGCTCGGCCTCGTCGAAGTCGGCCGCACCGGCATCGTCGGCATGATCCGCGGTGCAGCGGCTGCCTGAAATCACGGAAATACAAGACCAAACCGAAACCGAACCACCAAACACCCCGTCACCCTGAACTTGGTTCAGGGTCCATCGTGCCGCAAGCACGGTCCTCTCCGGAAGGCCACAGCGCGGGCGGAAAGATGGATGCTGAAACAAGTTCAGCATGACGCCAAAGACGCGAGGGAAGTGTATCATGAAAGTCTATTACGACGCCGATTGCGATCTGAACCTCATCAAGGACAAGAAGATCGCCGTCCTCGGCTATGGCTCGCAGGGCCACGCCCATGCGCAGAACCTGCGTGACAGCGGCGTGAAGGAAGTGGCCATTGCCCTCCGCGCCGGTTCCGCCACCGCCAAGAAGGCCGAAGCCGCCGGCTTCAAGGTCCTCTCGAACGCCGAAGCCGCTGGCTGGGCCGACATCCTCATGATCCTCGCGCCCGACGAGCACCAGGCGGCGATCTATGCCGAGGACATCCACGCCAACCTCAAGCCCGGCGCCGCGCTCGCCTTCGCCCACGGCCTCAACGTCCACTTCGGCCTGATCGAGCCGCGCGCCGATATCGACGTGATCATGGTCGCGCCCAAGGGCCCGGGCCACACCGTGCGCAGCGAATACGTGCGCGGCGGCGGCGTCCCCTGCCTCATCGCCGTCCATCAGGACGCGACCGGCAATGCGCACGACATCGGCCTTGCCTATGCCTCGGGCGTCGGCGGCGGCCGTTCGGGCATCATCGAGACGAACTTCAAGGAAGAGTGCGAGACCGACCTGTTCGGCGAGCAGGCCGTGCTCTGCGGCGGCATCACCCACCTGATCCAGGCCGGGTTCGAAACGCTGGTCGAAGCCGGATACGCGCCGGAAATGGCCTATTTCGAGTGCCTCCACGAAACCAAGCTGATCGTCGACCTGCTCTATGAAGGCGGCATCGCCAACATGCGCTACTCGATCTCGAACACCGCCGAATACGGCGACATCAAGACCGGTCCGCGCATCATCACCGACGAGACCAAGAAGGAAATGAAGCGCGTCCTCGCCGACATCCAGTCGGGCCGCTTCGTCAAGGACTTCGTGCTCGACAACCGCGCCGGCCAGCCCGAACTGAAGGCCAGCCGCAAGGCCGCTGCCGCGCATCCGATCGAGAAGACCGGCGCCCAGTTGCGCGCGATGATGCCATGGATCGGCGCCAACAAGCTGGTCGACAAGTCGAAGAACTGATCCTTCGCGCGAAGGGCGGGTGCCAGTCGCGCCCGCCCTTCGACGAACGACCGACGGCAGCCGCCGATCGGCATTGTGGATTTACCGGAGTCCCGATACCTCCAGTTTCGAAGTATCGGGGTTATTACAATGACATCGTTCCGGCCTTGTGCAACAGCGCTGGCGTCCCTGATGCTGGGCGCCCTGCCCTCGGGGCCGCTGCTGGCCCAGGGCGCCGCCCCTGCCGATACCTGCAGCCTCTCCCTCACCGCGCGCTTTGTCGGCGCCCGTGCCGTGCCCCAGGTACGCGGCACGGTCCTGCAGGTCGCCCGCCCCCATCCGGTGCGCTGGATCGCCCCCGGGCAGGCCATCACGCTCGATCAGAACCCCGAGCGCCTTAATGTCATCGTCGACGAGAATGGGCGGATAGCGGTTATGCGTTGCGGCTGATCGAGACGCGCTTGCCATGCGCCCTCTGCCTGTGGCAGCCCTTGGGCATCTTCCCCACGGAGATCGTCCGATGATCCGCTTCCCCCGCGCCGCCAAGATCGCCCTGCCGCTCGCCCTTGTCGCGTTCGCCGCGCCATCGCTGTCGCAGATGCCCAGCACGCCCCCCGGCGCGCCTGACAAGTCGCGCGTCACCGCCGGCAACTACACCGTGGATGGCACCCACTCGATGATTGCCTGGCGGGTCAACCACTTGGGCTTCAACGATTATTTCGGCCTTTTCGGCGAACTCGGCGGCTCGATGACGTTCGACCCGGCCAATGTCGCCGCCACCAAACTCACCGCGACGATTCCCGTCTCGAAGGTCGTGACCGTCAATCAGGCCCTCACCGGGCACCTGCTCAAGCCCGGTGCAGACGGTGCCAAGCCCGATTTCTTCGGCCCCAACGCCGCGGATGCCGTATTCACCTCGACCAAGGTGATCCCCGGCGCCGACGGCGTCAGCGCCACGGTCGAAGGCAACCTCACGCTCAACGGCGTGACCAAGCCCGCCACCTTCACCGCGCAGTTCGTCGGCGCGGGCGTCAACTTCTTCAACAAGGCGCAGACCATCGGCTTCCACGGCCAATCGACGATCAAGCGCAGCGAATTCGGCCTTGGCTTCTTCGCCCCGCTGGTCGCCGATGAAGTGAAGCTCGACATCACCATCGACTTCGAAAAGAAGTAAGCCCTACTGCAATCACAACCGGTCCTCCCCATTTTTGCCGCAGGCACAAATGGGGAGGTGGCAGCCCGAAGGGCTGACGGAGGGGTCTCGGATGCTCTCTCTTCAGCGCATCAGCCCAAACGCCGTCCGCAGCTCTCCCACGAAAGCTGCGGGCTGCTCCCATGCCGCGAAGTGTCCGCCCTTCTCCATTTCGCCCCAGTGGACGATCTGGGCGCAGTGCCGCTCCATCCACTTGCGCGGCGTCGGTAGCACTTCCTTGGGAAAAGCGCTTACCGCCACCGGCATCGCGATATCCCCGCCGCCCGCGCTGCCGAAGCTCTCCCAATAGAGCCGCGCCGAGCTCGCCCCCGCCGCCGGCAGCCAATAGAGCATGATGTTGTCGAGCATCGCATCCCGGCTCAGCGCGCTCTCGGGCATGCCGTCATTGTCGGTCCACGCCCACATCTTCTCATAGATCCAACCCGCCAGCTCCACGGGCGAATCGACCAGCGAGTACCCGATCGTCTGCGGCCGGGTGGACTGCTCCTTGGAATAGCCCGAATCCCAATCCTGATAGTATTTGAGCGCCCCAAGCGCCTTGAGTTCCGCCGGCGAGGGGTTTGCCAGATCCTCCGGCAAGGGCCGCGCGATCGGCATGTTCACATGGATACCCGCACAGCCCTCAACCGCCTGAATCCCGATCTGCGAGGTAACGATTGCCCCCCAGTCGCCCCCTTGCGCAAACCAGCGCGTATAGCCGAGCCGTCCCATAAGCTCGCCCCAGGCCTGAGCGATCTTTTCAACGCCCCAGCCATGCCGCTCCGGCTTCCCCGAAAGGCCGAACCCCGGCAGGCACGGAATCACCAGATGGAAGGCATCCGCCGCGCTGCCCCCATGCGCTTCCGGATCGATCAGCGCCTCGATCACGCCGCGAAACTCGAGGATTGAGCCCGGCCACCCATGCGTCATGATCAGCGGCGCCGCGTCCTCATGCTTCGACTTCACATGCAAAAACCGGATCGCCACGCCGTCAATCGTCGTGGTCCACAGCCCCAGCCCGTTCAGCCAGTCCTCGCACTTCCTCCAATCATACTCATGCCGCCAATAGCGCACGAGGTCCTGCAAGGCCGCCAGCGGCACCCCCTGCGTCCAATCGTCCACCGCCTCCTTCTCGGGCCAGCGCACCAGATCGATCCGCGCGTGCAGATCATCCAGCGCGGCCTGCGGCACCCGGTACTCGAACGGTTCGACAGCTTTGGACATTGCCCCTCACTCCTATGCAATCCTCAATTCCCGCGTTTCAGTGTGGACAAGCGCGGCGGCTTTCACCATAGGCTAAAGTCATGATCCGCGCTCTGGACCTTACCCTGCGACTTATCCGCCCTTGGGCGTGAACCGAGGCGGCCGATAGGCGCGCCCGTCGCGCCCAAGGGGTCCTTCGCCATCAAGTCGAAACAGCCAGATCCGAAAGCTGCCTCATGTCCATGCTCAAGAATCCCTCGGTCAAGTACCGCCCCTTCCCGCAGGTCCCGCTGGAAAACCGCCAGTGGCCCAGCCGCACGATCACCCACGCGCCGCGCTGGCTCTCCACCGACATGCGCGATGGCAACCAGTCGCTGATCGATCCGATGGATGCGGAAAAGAAAGCCCGTTTCTTCGATCTGCTCGTCCGCCTCGGCCTCAAGGAAATCGAAGTCGGCTTCCCCAGCGCCGGCGCGACCGAATATGATTTCATCCGCGGGCTCGTCGATGGCGGAAAAATCCCGGACGACGTCTTCGTCCAGGTCCTCACCCAATCGCGCGAAGACCTGATCAAGACCTCGTTCGAAAGCCTTGCCGGCGCCAAGCAGGCCATCGTCCACGTCTACAATGCAGTCTCGCCGCTGTGGCGCAAGGTCGTGTTCGGCATGGAACCCGCCGAAATCAAGGACATCGCCCGCGCCGGCGCCACCTTCCTGCGCGATCAGGCCGCGCGCTTCCCTGAGACGGACTGGCACTTCGAATACAGCCCGGAGACCTTCTCCACCGCCGAACTCGATTTCAGCATCGAATGCTGCGAGGCGGTGATGGAGATCCTCCAGCCGACCACCGACAAGCCGATCATCCTCAACCTCCCCGCGACGGTCGAGGCGGCCACGCCCAACATCTATGCGGACCAGATCGAATACTTCTGCCGCAACCTGCCGAACCGCGACCGCGCGGTGATCAGCCTCCACACCCACAACGACCGCGGCACCGGCGTCGCCGCCGCCGAGCTCGGCCTCATGGCGGGTGCGGACCGCGTCGAGGGCTGCCTCTTTGGCAACGGCGAGCGCACCGGCAATTGCTGCCTCGTCACCGTAGCGCTCAACATGTACACGCAGGGCGTCGATCCGGGCCTCGATTTCTCGGATATCGACGAAGTCATCCAGACGGTCGAATACTGCAACCAGCTCCCGGTCCACCCGCGCCACCCCTATGGCGGCGAACTCGTGTTCACCGCCTTCTCCGGCAGCCATCAAGACGCGATCAAGAAGGGCTTCGCCGCGCGCGAGACCCAGAACGACGAGATGTGGGCGGTCCCCTACCTCCCCATCGACCCCGCCGATCTCGGCCGCAGCTACGAAGCGGTCATCCGCGTCAACTCGCAGTCCGGCAAGGGCGGCTTCGCCTGGGTGCTCGAACAGGATCAGGGCCTCAAGCTCCCCAAGAAGATGCAGGCGCACTTCTCGCGCCATGTGCAGGAACTCGCCGACGAACTGGGCCGTGAACTCCACGCCGGGGATATCTGGGCCGTGTTCCAGAAGACCTACCATCTCGGCGAAACCCAGCGTTTCACGCTCGTCGACTACGAGGAAGCCCGCGCACCGGACGGCACCCGCGTCTTCGCCGGCAAGATCGCCGTCGACGGCGAAGTCCGCTCGGTTTCGGGCCGCGGCAACGGCCTGATCTCCTCGGTCGTCGCCACCCTCAAGGACGGCTTCGGCATCAGCATCGACGTGCGCGACTACGCCGAACACGCCCTCCAGGCCGGCAGCGACGCCCGCGCCGCCGCCTACGTCGAATGCACCGGCCCCGATGGCAAGGTCATCTGGGGCGTCGGCATCGACGAAGACGTCGCCACCGCCAGCGTCCGCGCGATCCTGAGCGCGGCGAACGCAGCGGGCTGACCCCAAGCTCCTCCCCATTTTTGCGAAGCACAAATGGGGAGGTGGCCCGCCAACGGCGGGTCGGAGGGGTTTTCGCCCCTGGCAGGCAAAGGTTACCCACCTTTGCCCAACGTGAAAGACCTTTCCCTTACTGCCTCCCGCTCGCGGGAGGGCTCGACCTGTCTTCCCCCCTCCCGCTTGCGGGAGGGGTCGGGGGAGGGCCAGCAGCGCCACAACCAAGCGCAGCGCTTCCACCCTTGACAAAACAAACCATATAGGTTATACGCCCCGCCCAGATCGGGAGCAGGCTAGGCCGGCCTCGCCCTCGCTCCTTTGACCCGAAGCCATGTGCAGAGGGCCAACGCGACCGGTGCGGGCTGCGGGTTCAAGGCGGGGCGGTACCCCCAAAGTCCTTGGCCAGGCACACTACCGCGCCAGCACAGGATCATGGCTCCCATCGGCTTCGTCCCGGTGTGAGCAAAGACCGGCACGCACGCGAGCCGCTACCCCGGTCCCGGGCCATGATCGACAAATCGGCTGCGCCGGACCTCTTCTGCCCATCCGGCCACTCGCACCCCGGCGGAACACGACGCCCTCCCCGCAGCGCCAGTGCAGGCGCCGCACCGGTCGCGCGATCACCCTCCCTGCCCGAACACCGCACCGCCGCGCCCCCAAATCCAACAGGTTCAGGTCGCACCCCTTCCCTTTCCCCCACCCATCTGCATACTCCCTCACCGAGCCCGCCAAGAGGCCGACCATGAGAGAGAACAATGTCTGAAGAGATTCTGGAACCCGATCTGCCGATCATCGATCCCCACCACCACCTTTGGGACCTGCGCCCGCTCGTCGCCTCGTTCCCGCAGCCGCTGCACCCCTTCATCGAGACGCTGGTTCCTGCCGCCTATTACAACTTCGACACGCTCCACGCCGATACCCACAGCGGCCACAACGTCATCGGCACCGTGTTCATGGAATGCGGCGCGTTCTATCGCCAAGGCGCAGATCAGGCGCTGAAGCCGGTCGGCGAAGTCGAGTTTGTCAACGGCGTCGCTGCCCAGGGCGCCAGCGGCCTCTACGGCAATTACCGCCCCTGCGCCGGGATCATCGGCCATGCCGACATGACCTTGGGCGACGGCGCGGTGCCCGTCCTCGAAGCCCTGATCGCTGCCGGAAACGGCCGCTTCAAGGGCATCCGCCACCAGGCTGCGTGGGATGCCGATCCCGAAGTCCTCGGCCCCCCGTTCCACGCACCCTCCGGCCTCTATACCAGCGACGCCTTCCGCGCCGGCTTCAAGCATCTCGGCAAGATGGGCCTCACGTTCGATGCCTGGCTGCTCGAGCCGCAGCTGCCCGACGTGATCAGCCTCGCCCGCGCCTTCCCCGATCAGCCGATCGTGCTCGATCACTGCGGCACCCCGCTCGGCGTCGCCAGCTACAAGGGCAAGCTCCACGAACGCTTCGACGTCTGGCGGGACAATATCCGCGAACTCGCCAAGTGCCCCAATGTCTCGGTCAAGCTTGGCGGCCTCGCCATGGCCTTCTGCGCCATGCCCGAGCAGGGCCCCGCCGCCGGCGTCGGCTCCGAAACCCTCGCGGCGATGTGGCGCCCCTATATCGAGACCTGCATCGACGCCTTCGGGCCGCAGCGCGGCATGTTCGAAAGCAACTACCCGGTCGACCGCTGGGGCGCGACCTACCCCGTCCTGTGGAACGCCTTCAAGCGCCTCGCCCACGGCGCCTCGGCAGACGAAAAGCACGCGCTGTTCGCCGGCAATGCGGCGCGCTTCTACGGCATCGAGCACCTGCTCGCGGCCTAGCGCCTTGCCCACCCCCAACTCCTCCCGCCTGCGGGAGGGGGGCAGGTTGCGTGAGTTTATCCTCTCCCCTTGCCGGAGGGGCCTCCTTTCTTCTCCCCTCCCGCATGCGGGAGGGGCACTCTCCTCTCTCCCCTCCCGCATGCGGGAGGGGCACTCTCCTCTCTCCCCTCCCGCATGCGGGAGGGGCCGGGGGTGGGCCGAGCAAACGCTACCCTCTCGGGCCATCATTTCTGCTCGTTTGACACCCCCGCCCCACCTGCTAAAGCCCGTTTAACCGCCCGCTTAAACCGGAGCTATCAGGATGCCGCTTCCCCCGCTGTTCAAGAATCTGCGCCTCCCCGTCATCGGCTCGCCGCTGTTCATCATCTCCGGACCCGAACTCGTCATCGCGCAGTGCAAGGCGGGCATCGTCGGCAGCTTCCCCTCGCTCAACGCCCGTCCGATCAGCCAGCTCGACGAATGGCTCCACGAGATCACCGAGACGCTGGCCGCGCACAACCGCGACAATCCGGAGAGCCCGGCCGCACCCTTCGCGGTCAACCAGATCGTCCACAAGACCAACAACCGCCTCGATGAGGACATGGCGCTCTGCGAGAAGTGGCAGGTGCCGATGCTGATCACCTCGCTCGGCGCGAGGGAAGACATCAACGAAGCCGCGCACCGCTGGGGCGGCATCGTGCTGCACGACGTGATCAATGATCGCTTCGCCCGCAAGGCGATCGAGAAGGGCGCGGACGGGCTGATCCCGGTCGCTGCAGGCGCAGGCGGCCATGCCGGCGCGCTCTCGCCCTTCGCCTTGATGCAGGAAATCCGCCAGTGGTTCGACGGCCTCGTCGCGCTTTCCGGCGCCATCGCGCATGGCCGCTCGATCCTCGCCGCGCAGGCCCTGGGCGCCGATTTCGCCTATATCGGCTCGGCCTGGATCGCCACGGCGGAGGCCCGCGCCGCCGAAGGCTACAAGCAGGAAATCGTGGGCAGCCGCGCGCAGGACATCGTCTATTCGAACCTCTTCACCGGCGTGCACGGCAACTACCTGCGCGGCTCGATCGTCAAGGCCGGGCTCGATCCGGACAACCTCCCGGTCAGCGATCCCTCCAAGATGAACTTCGGCTCGGGCGGCAACACCGAAGCCAAGGCGTGGAAGGACATCTGGGGTTCGGGCCAGGGCATCGGCGCGATCGACAAGGTCGAGACCGTGGCCGAGCGCGTCGCCACGCTCACCGCGCAGTACCGCGAAGCCGCCGCCGGCCTTTCCGCCGACAGCGCGCCCTTCCTTTAGAGCGGTTTCCACCCGCTCTAAAGCCGGCTCTCCGTCGCTTCCCACAGCATCTCGGCCATGCGGTCGAGATGGCTGTAGTCGGTCGCCGGATCGTGCCGGTTGAGCACGATCTCCTCGCCTTTGGGCGGGCTGAGCAGCCGTCTGCGCAGCGCGCGCTGCAGCAGGTCGAGCCGCATCAGCGCCTCCATGCCCGCCAGTTCGGGATCGTAGCAGCGCGTGCGGCTCCACCCCAGTTCGATCTGGCCGACCCGTTCGGTAACCATTTCCGAATAGGTTCCGTGCGGTCCGCGATGTAACGGCAGACCAATCCTGAGCGCGCCGCTTTCGGTCGCAGGGAGCAGCAGGCCATTGGCGCGGAAATCGTGAAAGCCGATCCGGTCGGGCGTCAGCGCGGTGATCATCCGGCTGAACGCGCGCCGGTAAAGCAAGGCGCGGGGAAGCAGATGGTGCCGCTGCAATCCCGGCGTATAGCCCGGCTTTCCCGGTACATTCACCGAGCGGAAGGGGATGCGTCCCCGGGCTATGTGTCCAGCAGGAACCATGCCGCCATGTTCGCGCGGCCGGCTTAACGCAGCACTTGCAAGCGTCGTTTATCGGAACCTTGCAAGTGTGCTTTAATCGGCGCTTGCAAGCGTGCTTTACCTAGCGCGGCAGGACGTTAAGCCTGTTTTGTCCGTCCGGCTCGATCCAGACGGCACCGACTCCGCTCAGCACCACTTCACGCGGGCTGTCCACCCGGCCATGGGCGACCAGCCAGTCGGTCAGGCGCACGGCGATGCGGCTGTGCTCCCGGCTTGGCCCACCCGCGCCGGCGTGGAGCATGAATTCCTGCCCGGTCAGGAAGGCCAGTCCTTCGCTTTCGATGCCGTTCTGGCTGCGGGCCAGGGCTGTCAGGGCCAGCGCCGGGAATGGACCGCCGGCAAGCCAGACGCCGACCGCTTCGGCAAACCATGCCGGTGACATCGCGATCCGGGCCGGCCGCCACACCACGGCTTGAAGACCCGGCAGCGTAGTCAGATGGCGCAGGATCGCGGCTGCCACGCGCAGCACCGGCAACAGGCTTTCGGCCCCGGCCAGATGCGGGCCAACCATGAACCACGCCGCATCCAGAGCGTCGCAGTTGAAATCGCCCGGCAATGCCACGCGGTGGCTCACCGGCGGGACCGCACAGTTCGGCCCGGGTGCCAGTCCAGTGAGATCGAATGTCAGTCCGTCACGCAGCAGTTCCACACTGCCATGCACGGCCTGCGCGGGATTGAGCAGTTCGAACCCGTCCGGGCCAACAGCAAGGCCGGCCACGGCATCGACAGCCGGACGACCCTCCCCGCCGAACAACAGCGCGGCAAGGGGCTCACGCCCTGCGGCACGCTCGATCACCACCAGTTATGCTCCCTCACTGTGGGGCTATCAGTGACACCAATGTTGGACAGTCGTCGAGTCCCGTGCGGTCAAACCGGCGCGGAATCCGTCGGTTCCAACGCCGCAGCACCCTAGAATAGGCCCATCGCCAGCCCGGCGCCGAACGACTGTCCCAAATTGCGGCACTTTTGCAGGTCCGCCGCAGACACCGTCTTGGGCGCCAGAATCGCCTGCGGTGTCTGGGCTTTCAGGTTCACGACAAGCCCCTCGGCGATTCGGCGCAGCCGCCAGCCGGTGACGATCCGCTCGATCTGGCGCTCGGCCCCCGATCCATCCGATCCCGCAGCAATTGCTGTGGCAAAGGGGCGACCTTCGATCCGTTCGAGCAGCGGATAGTAGCAGCGATCAAAGAACTCCTTCATCGCCCCGCTCATCGTGCCAAGGTTCTCCGGGCACACGAAAAGATACCCCGCGGCACCGAGAAGCCGCTCGGGAGTCGCTTCGTCCGCCGCAAGCATGGCCGCATCACCCTCCCCGGCCGCGCCTTCCAGGGCGGCCTCGGCCATCGCGCGGGCCGCGCCGGTGCGGCTGTGCCAGATGATCAGGAGCATGAGGGGCTCAGCAACCGTCGCCGCCGTTGCCCCCGGCGCTGCTGACGGCACCGCCCAGCGCGCCGCCGATGAGGCCGCCCAGCCCGCCAAGCCCGCGCTTCTTGGGCTTCGGCTGGCACTGTTGCTGCTGCGCTTGCTGGCCCTGGTTGCGGCCACCTGCTCCCGCTTCGTCATCCATACCCGGCATGCCGAGCAGGAAGCCGGTCATCGAGCGGTGGCGGATATCTGCGGTCCACTCGGGCTTCCACGGCGTCTTGGGATTGGCAGGGCGCGGCGGATAGACGAAGCTTTCCTCCGGGCCATAGGCATAGAGCGTGACCATCTGGAATTGCGGCGCGGCGGCCTTCACCTCGGCGGGCACCATGCAGGTCGTCGTCGCGGGGGCGAGCACCGTCTTCGCCGCCACCAGCTTCGCCACCGTCGCGGGTGAGAGCCAGTCCGAAAGCCCGCCGCCGAACTCGCGGGTCATGCTGGAAGACCACCAGACCATGTCGCCCATCTCGCCCCCCTTCTCCATTTTCCCGCCCATCAGCGAGGCATGATAGCCGGTCGCATCGGGCACCGGACTCCAGCGCAGCAAGGTCGCCCCGCTCGGCTGCGCGAATGTCGAGGTCCGCAGCGCGCCCATGAAGTCCTTGGTGAGGGTGAAGTTCATCTCCGGCGAATAGTTGCCCGCCACCCTGTGCGCGCCGATCAGCGAACTGTCGGTGCGGACCGCGGCCTTGCTTTCATCGTTGGGCCATTCCCCGAACGTCTTGCTGCTGGCATAGGAAACGCGGCGCTCCATCGGCACATTGCTGGTCCACAGGCCCGGTGGCATCTGCCCGGCGGCGATCTTGGCGAAATCGATGATCACCGGCTGTCCGGCAGGCGCGTGCTCGCCGCAGCCCCAGAAGATCAGGATCCGCCCCTTGGGCCGCTTGAAATCGCGCTTCTCGGCAGGCTCCTCCGGACCGGACGGCACCTTCACCGGCGTCTTCAGCGGTACCGAGAGGCCCAGCTTGGCACCGGCGGGCATGAAGTGGTCGGCCTTGGGGGGCCCGCCCGCAGGTGCACGGCTCGAGCCCAGATCGAGCCACAGCTCGTGCTGCGGTGTGTTGCGCCCACCACCGCCGAACACCATGCCCATCGCCGCGCCCATCCCCATGCCCCCTTGGCCGCCGCCCTTCATGCCGGCCATGCCGCCCATGATGCCCGATGTCGTCCCGGCGCGCATTTCGTAGCGCGCGATCGGTGCCGCCGTCTGCGCCATGCCGAAGCTGACAAGCGCAACACTCGCTGCACCGGCTGCCACCATCAGACGCATGCTGTTCCTGGTCATCAGCTCAAACTCCTCTCTCAGCAGTTTGTATGGCGCGACCGGAATTCTGTTTTGCGGATGCGACCATATCCACTGCCCATGTGTCAATCTCGCTGCGGTGGTGCGATGATCTGGCGCACAGCGGAAGAAGGGATTGTGGGCAGCAATCGCCCTGCCCTTTCGCCTCCTCGGCGCTTGGTATACTTGCCGTCACCCCGGACTTGATCCGGGGTCCCGCTTCTTTGAAGACTGCGCCCGATGATCCCCGTCACCGCCATCACCCGTTCGCTGTCCGGCCTCGCCTGGCGCTGGCGCGGCGGCAACATGGATCTGACATCGGGCGGCTTTGGCCAGCTCGACAGCCTCGTCGACCAGCTGCTTATGGCGCGCGGGGTGGAACGCCACGATCTGGAGCGCCACCGCCGCCCCACCTTGCGCGATTTCCTGCCCGATCCGTCGATCTTCAACGACATGGATGCGGCGGCGCAGCGCTTCGCCGATGCGATCACCAAGGGCGAGGCCATCGCCGTCTACGGCGACTACGACGTAGACGGCGCGACCAGTGCCGCGCTCCTCATCCGCTTCCTCGCCAGCCTCGGCGTGCAGGCCCGGCCCTACATCCCGGACCGCCTGCTCGAAGGCTATGGCCCCTCCGCCGAAGGCCTCGTCAAGCTGGCGCGCGAGGGGGCGCAGCTCATCGTCACCGTCGATTGCGGCGCGATGGCCTACGACGCGCTGTCCGCCGCGCGCGCCGAGGGCGTCGACGTGATCGTTGTCGACCACCACAAGTGCAATCCGGAGCTTCCTGCCGCGACCGCACTGGTCAATCCTAACCGGCTCGATGAAAGCGACGAAGCGGCCAGCCACGGCCATATGGCGGCGGTCGGCGTCGCCTTCCTGCTCGCCGTCGCGACCTTGCGGGAACTGCGCGCCCGCGGCTTTGTCGGCGCCTCCGCGGCGCCGGACCTCATGGGTCTGCTCGATCTCGTCGCGCTCGGCACCGTCGCCGATGTCGCGCAGATCAAGGGCGTGAACCGCGCGTTCGTGGCGCAAGGTCTCAAGATCATGGCCCGCCGCGCCAATGTCGGCCTTGCCGCGCTGATCGACGCCAGCCGCCTGAACCGCGCCCCCACTTGCAGCGATCTCGGGTTCGCGCTCGGCCCGCGCATCAACGCGGCGGGGCGCATCGGCGATTCGAGCCTCGGCGTGCGGCTGCTGACCACCTCGGACGCCGAAGAGGCCCGCTCCATCGCCGCGCGCCTCTCCGAACTCAACGACGAGCGCCGCGCGATCGAACAGGCGGTGCAGGAAGCGGCCGAGGCGCAAGTCCAGGCGCAGCACAACCGCAGCGTGGTAGTGGTCCACGGGCCGGGCTGGCATCCCGGTGTCATCGGCATCGTGGCGGGCCGCATCAAGGAAAAGACCGGACGACCCACGTTGGTGATTGCCGAGGACGGCGATTCGGAAGGCAACGGCAAGGGCTCGGGCCGCTCGATCCCGGGGGTCGATCTTGGTGCTGCGATCATAGCGGCAAAGGCGGCGGGCCTGCTCATTGCCGGCGGCGGTCACGCCATGGCCTGCGGCCTCACCGTGGCTCCGGGCGGCGCGGAGCGGCTGGCTGACTGGCTCGACGAGCGCCTGGCCCGCGATGTCGGGGCAGCCCGGCTCAGCCAGTCGCTGCTGCTCGATCTCAGCCTTGCCCCCGGTGGCCTCACGCCCGATCTCGTCGAGCGGCTCGAAGCGGCCGGTCCCTTCGGCATGGGCTGGCCCGGACCGCGCGTCGCCGTTGGCCCGGTGCGGCTGATCAAGTGCGACGTGGTCGGCGCCGATCACGTGCGGATGATCGCGGGCGGCAACGATGGCCGCTCGTTCAAGGCCATGGCCTTCCGCGCGGCAGAGACCGAGCTGGGGCAAGCCTTGCTGCACGGCGCGCGCGGCCGCCAGTTCTGGCTCGCCGGGCGCGCGAAGATCGACGACTGGGGCAGCCGCCCGGCCGCCGAACTCCATGTCGAAGATGCCGCATTTGCGGACTGATCCGTGCCCCTTGGGACAAGCTTTGCTTTCGCGCAGCGAGGGGGTTGACCTGACCCGCATCTGGCCCTAGTTGCGCGGTCCTGCCACGCGGCAACACGCCAGTGGCCCCTTCGTCTAGCGGTCAGGACGCGGCCCTTTCACGGCTGAAACACGGGTTCGATTCCCGTAGGGGTCACCAGCTCTGCACCTCGCCATCGCGCCGGGCAGAGCTCAAACAGCCGGGGCGAAACCGCCGACCCGGTTCATGGCACGGCCCCTTCGTCTAGCGGTCAGGACGCGGCCCTCTCACGGCTGAAACACGGGTTCGATTCCCGTAGGGGTCACCAGCCGGCGCAGGCCATTCCCGCTCTTCTCGCGCGCTCTCCCACTCCCTTTTCGGGACGCCTGTGCTTGCTCCGGCCGGTTCGAGGCGGCTTGGTGCCCGAACCGGCCGGAAGAAGCTTCAGGGCTTGCAATTGGGATCGGTCGACCCCGGCTCGCACGGCGCGGCATTGCCGGCAAAGCCGATCACGTCGACGGTGATGATCGAACGGCGATTCGACGTGTCGGGGCCGCTGCTCGAGCTGTTGCTTTGCGATGTCACCGCCGAAGCCGCCGAAGTCGGAACCACCGCCGCCGGCGTCGCCGCCAGGCTCGGAACACCCGAGATCGACCCACCGGCGCTGAAGCCTTCGGAGTTGGCGACGCGCGCTGCCGCCACCAGCACGTTGCCGGTTGCCCGCACGCCGGCATCGCCCGCGTCCACTTCGCCCACCGGGGCGAGCAGGATGATCGACGAGGCCGGATCGGTCGGACGGCGCTGGAAGGCGCCGATACCCGCACCCGAGACGCTCCCCGCGCTGTCGACCTGGCTGAAACCATCGAGGTTGAAGCGCACGGTGACCGGCGGGAAGTTCGAGGCACTGCGCGGACCCTGGCCCGCGTTGAGGTCGCCGTTCGACGACCACATCGTGATGTCGCCCCCGGCCTGCGTGAACACGCGGCTCTGGTTGACGAGGAAGTTGCCGTCGGTGAACGAACTGATCGAACCGCCGTTCAGCGTGAGCACGCCTTCGAAGCCGATCGGGATCGAGCGGATCCGGTTCGCGTTCTGGCTGCTCAGCTGACCATAGGCAAGGCTGGCGCCATCATCGACGCCGAACCGCGTGACGCGCGAGGCCGCTTGCTCCGAGGTTCGCACGACCGAGCCGGCGATGAAATTGCCGCCCGGACCAAGGATCGCCAGATCGCCGCCGTTCAGCGTCTGCAGCGTGGCAAGGCGCAAGTCGGCATTGCCGGTGAACTTCTGGTCGGCCTTCTGAGGCTGGCCGTCCACGAGGTTGCGTGTCGGGACACCCTGCGGACTGTCGGCCGAGACCGTCGCCGGATCGGTCGTATAGATGGCAAGGTTGTCGGTGTAGCCCTTGCTGACCGGAAACAGCGTCTGGATCGCGCGGTAACCGCGGTAATACTGCAGATAGGAAGGACTGTCCGGAATGGCCGGTTGCTGCAGTTCGTTGAACAGGACTTCCGACCGCAGGAACTGGTTCTGCAGCAGTGGATCGAGCTGCGTAAACGCATCGTAGAGCTTGGCTGCCTGCGGATAGGCCGCGTTGGCCAGGGCTTCGCGCCCCGCCGTCGTATCCGGAAACTCGGTCGTACCGAAGATGGCCGTGAAGCTGGCCGGGTCGTTGGTCCTGAGCCACTGCGCGAGGATCGGCGCATAGATCGGCTTCGTCCGGTCCGGGCGGCGGATGCCCAGATTGTCAGTGTTCAGCACGAACAGAGCCCGGTCGAGATCAGCGGCGTTTGCCGGATTGAGATAGGTCTCGCGCAGCCCGGTATAGTCGATGCCGCCGGCCACGCCGAACAGAACCGCGAGATTGGCGCCGCCATCCGTGAGCCAGGGATTGAAGAAATTGCCGACGGTCTGGATGCCGCCGGCATAGCTCACGTTGTTGACGACCGCCGAGTTGATGAACGGACCTATGTCACGCCCGGCCTGGACAACCAGATTGCCCCTCCCGCCCAGCACGAAGTTGTTGCCTTCGATGTAGGGCAGGTTGTCGATCGACGACGTGCCTGTCGTGGAGGTGATATCGCGCCCGGCGCTGATCAGCGTGGTATCCTGCGCATTGGCGTTCTGGCCGGTGAAGATGAGATTGACGATATCCCGCCCGGCGGTGATCTGCGCCGCCTTCGGCAGGTTGATCAGCGACCGGCTGATATCCCGGCCGGCAAAGATCCGCACCGGATCGGTATCGCCGGCGTGGGTCAGATTCTCGTTGTGATAGAGCCGCAGCAGGTATTCGCTGGTGGTTTGCTGGATACCCGGGATGCCGAAGCCGAGCCCGACAGGCGCCCCGACGATACCGGCGCCGGTGGCGTTGATCGAGTTGAGGCTGATCCTTGCGGCAGAGAACGCGCCGGGCAGAAGCGACCGATCGCTGTCGCTCATCGCGATGACGAGCGAGGAAATGTCGCCCGCGCTGAACAGCTGCAGGTTTCCGGTCTTCGAAGGATAGAGCAGCAGGGGCACGCTCGGCGCCGCCAGGGTGTTGGTCAGCGCACCGAGTGTCAGCGAGGGGGGCAGCACCGACCCGCCGAAGATGCCGGCCCCGCCAGCACCGACCTGGAACGGAACCGTCTGTTCGAAGCGGTTGTTGACATAGCGCAGCGAGCCCGTCGCGATCGCGCTGAACGAGGCGGAAGGCGCGAAGAAGCCTGCCTCGTTGTAGCGATCGAGGCTCTCACCGCTGCGTGCCGCACCCAGCGCGGAAACGCCCGCCATGGCGATGGAACCTTGCGCGGAGAGCGCCACATTGGCGGCGGCCAGCCGCACGCGGAGATACTGCGTGGTATCCCCGGTCGACGAGCGGGGTTCGCGGCCGAAGCCCACCACGCTTCCGGCCACATTGATCCGGCCCTGGCCCGCGGCAATATCGATCTGCCCGCCGCCGATGTTGCCGCCAATCGTCGCGTTGAGGTCGCCATGGCCAAGCGTCAGCATGACGTCGCCGATCCCGCCGGTGGTCTTGGTCGTCGTCACCGCAGCGTCGAGTGCGATGGTGAGGTCGTTGACCGATCCGCCGACGGCAAGGTTCACGTCACCGCCCGCCAGCGCGCCGAGGCCGGTGGTGAAGTACTTGGGCGCAATCGCGATCTCGGTGTCCTGCCCGACCTGGCCCGGACGCCAGCGCTGCGCCGCATCACCGATCGCCGTCCTGCTGAAACTGGTGACGACGTTGCCCGCTGCGCTCGCTCCGGTGCCGAGGAACTGCTCCGACCATTCATCCCGCCGGCCCAGCACCGAACCGCCCGCAAACACCGAAAGCGAGCCGCCCTGATCTGCCAGCACGGCTGCCTGATCGTCGAGGCCCTTGGGCGAAGGCAGGAACGTGACATCCTGATCCGGCGTCTTGATGTAGATGCTGTCCGGGGTGATCGAAGCGATCGCCCCCGTATCGACCACTCTTGCCGAAACCGCGGTGGGAGCAACCCGCACACCGGCGGTGTAGATGGCCGTACCGCCCACCTGCGCGCCCGCGCCGGACGAAACGGTCCTGCCGTTCTCGTTGCGATAGGTCGCGGTCTCGCCGTTGCGCAGATCGATGTTGCCCGATGCCGCCACCGCGATGGCACCGTCGCCCGTGCGGACGACCGTACGCGCGTAGGCCCCGCGGTCGCCGAAGTTGATCGGCCTCGGCGCTGTCGGCCGGCCGACCGGATATCCGATCGCCGTGCCGCTGCGCTGCTTGGCAAGGAAGTCCGGCGTGATCGAATCGAGGAACGCCAGCATGTCGCGAAGCGGTGCCGCAACCCCTGTGACGAGGCCCCGCGCGTTGGTCTGGAACCGGACCCGGCCGGGCTGGAAGAACGCCTGCGACGCCACGCGGAAGTCCTGCGCCTGACCGATCTCCAGCGTACCCCACGTGATCGAGGCGTAGGAATCCTCGTCGAGCACATTGACGTTGGCGCTCGTATCGGTGGTCCGCAACAGATCGGCGAACGAGTAGGCCGGAAGCGCTTCATTGGTGACACCGGCCACCGACAGCTTGAGGTCGATAGAATCGCCGAGGAAGGCGAACCCTTGCGTCGCCGTCAGCAGATAGCTGGTCTCGCCCTCGACCGTCAGGTTTCGGACATTCGCGCGATCGACCTGCAGCGGATTGACCGAGGGAGCCGCACCGGCGACGAGCCGCAAGTCGCTCGACCGGATGACATTGCCGTCGGTCAATCTGGGGAAGAGCTGGGCAAAGCCCAGTGTATCCCCGCCGATGTCGCCGGACAGCGCATCGGTGTTGTTGCCCAGCGCAATCGCCGAATTCGCGTCCGGATTGTACGGTGCCAGAACGTTCTTCGCGCCGACCTGGTTGCCGGTCAGGAAACGCGAGATGTTGATCGTCAGCGTATTGGCCGCGCTGGCCGTCACCGTGCCGCTGTCAACCGCCGAGTAGTTCGCCACATCGCGGCAATCGAACGCGGTGCCGCAACTGGTGAACAGCCCGAGATTGAACGTCCGATCGCCGCCGCCGAGCTGATAGCTGACATAGTTGCTGTCGGACTTGTCGCCGAAATTGAAGAAGCCGTCGCTGATCGAGCGGGTGATGGTGAGATTGCCGGCGGCGTTGAAATTGACCACGGCTGCCTCGCCGCTGGCCTTTGCGCCGACGCGGTAGAGGAACGAGACATAGTCGGACAGAATGCGGCTTTCCGATCCCGGCTTCAGCGCAAAGTAGGGCTGCGCATCGGTCACGCGGCGGCCCAGTTCGGGCAGATCGACGATCAGCCCGGCCGCGCGCGCCCCCGCTTCGTCCAGCGTGCCAGCCGCAAGGTTCCATGCCGAAAGCGTGGTGATCGACCGGCTCGAGACCAGATCGACTCCCGGACGCAGCCGCATCCCGGCCAGATTGCTGCCATCGGCGGCGCGGACGGCAAAGTTCTGGACGAAGTAGGGAACCGATTGGACGCCGGTCAGATCATCGACAAACACGTCGCTGAAAATGTTCGATCCAGTCGGGGTGAAATCGAGGAAATGGATCGCGCCATTGCCCGACAGCGAAACCCCGTCGTAGAGGCCGGCCAGCTGGTCGAGATCGTAGCGGCGGTAGGCCTCGATCTGCTGCGCGCCTGCACCGACGACCGTGCCCTTCAGCCGCACGTCGATCTCGTCCATGCCGCTGCCGATGATCGGCGCGCGCAGCGAGAGCGTGCCGCCCTTGTCGGCGGCCACGAACTCGAACACGTCCTTGTTGACCAGCGTGAGCGGGTCCTTGACGGTCGTCCTCACCAGCCGGTTCGCGGTCGTGTTCGCGGCCAGCGCGGCCTGGGTGCGGCGTGCACCGAGATCGATGGTCGCGCCGGCTTCGATGGCAAGCGCGCCGCCGGTATTGCCGATGCCGATGCGGACATCCCCGGCACTGGCCTGGCGCAGATCGGTATCGGCATAGCCGGTCGTATGCGTGTCGATCAGCGAGCCGGTCTGCAGCGTGACGCCGTCGCGGCCCCATAGCGAAACGTCGCCGCCGCTGATCCGCGCCGCCGCAAGCTGGCTGGGCGTCAGGCCGGTTGCCGAAACGCCCGAGGTATCGATCTTGCCGCCGATGATGATCGAGCCGCCATCGGCCGTAAGGCTGGCGCTGGCCGCGCGAAGCGTCCGGCCAGAGCCCAGCACCAGATTGCCCGCGCCCGAACGGACCGCGAGATCGCCCTGGAACTTCTGGCCATAGACGCTGACAAAGCGGTCAAGATCGAAGGCCGACGTTCCCGCATCAAGCGCCAGCGATGCTGTCCGCGTGCCGGTCGCCAGCGGGTTCAGCACGGCGTCGAAGGCAATCGATCCCCGCCCTGCCAGCAGGTTGAGCCGCCCGGCATTGCCGATGCCGTTGTCGACAGACAGCGTGCTCGTCGACGGCAGGACGATATTGCCGGTCAGTGAGACGACGTTGATCGTCCCGGCCCCGGCCGAGATCGTCGTCGTGCTCTGCGTATCCCCGAAGCTGCGCGAGAAGCCGGGCGTCGCCAACGAGGCAGCGCCGGCCAGCGTCACCGAACCGGTGGACTGGATATCGATCACCCCGGCGGTCGCGGTCAGCGCGGTTCCATCGATGGTTATCGCGGCGACAGGCGCGGCACTCGAACCGAAGCTGATCCGCGCGCCGGGCGCCCGCAGCCCGGTCGGCGTGCTGCTCACCGTCCCCGCTGCGGTCACGTTCACCGTTCCGGTCGTCACGAAGCGGTAATCGGGCGTAACCGGGATGGTGTAGTTCCCCTTCGGCGTGATCAGGTCGCTGGCCGCGCCGGTATTGCTGTTGAGATCGATCACGGATGCACGGTCGATCACGAACGGCGTCTGCAGCGTCAGCGCCGCGCCATTGGCCCTGAGGCCGCCGCTGCCGGTGATGTAGGTGCCCTTGCTGGCGGCAAGATTGACCCCGCCGTCGAAGCTGAAGGTATTGAAGTTTCCGGAACCCAGCGTCAGCGATGCCGCGTTGAGATTGAGCACATTGCCGGTCGTTCCGCAGGCGAGCAGCCCGGTCAGCGCGCAGCTGTTGCTGGCAAGGCCGAGCCGGCTGTTGGAAATCCGCGTATCGCCGGCATTGATCGTCAGCGTGTCGGTTCCAGCCGTCCGGTTGGAAAGCGCGATGCCTGCCGCATCGATCGTCAGACCCTTGAAGGTGTGGGCGGTGTTGGCACCGAAGACGATCGCCCCGCTCGAGCTGAGGATCAGTTCGGAAGCCTGCGCCAGCTGGCTTTCGAGCGCGGCGCTGATGGTCCCGCCCGAGCCGAAAGCGATGTTGGACGCACTGATCCCGATCAGCGGCGCCGTCAGCTGCGCCGCATCGTCGACGGTGAAGCGGAAATTGGTGTCGAGCAGCAGGCTGTTGCCGACAAGCGCGGCCTTGCCCACGTTAAGCAGCGAACTGCGCCCCGCATTGCCCGCCGCGACCGTTCCCAGCCGCGCAACCGTGCGCTGCGCTCCGTTGGAAACGCGCAGCACGGAACCGATTCCGGACTGATCGAAGGGCTCGCCCGGCACGGCGGCCGAACTCGAGGTAATCTGGTAATTGCCCGTGCGGTCGTCCGCGAGGGTTCCGGTTGCCGTGATCGACGCACCGTCATTGACGTTGAGGGCCGAGCCCGCACCGGCGACCGCGAGGATCAGTTCCGGCACCTTGATCTCGGCCGCGGATGTCACCACAATGCGGCTGGCGGTGATGCCAAGCCGGGTCGTGCCATCGGTGTTCTCGATCCGCTCGCCGCCGATCATCAGGCTGTTGGCGTTGAGATTGGCGATCGTGCTGTTGGTCAGGAACAGCTGATCCGAAGGCGCTCCCTCCCGGCTGCCGATCACGATCGAGCTGCCGAGGATATCGACTGTTGACCCCCGGCCGCCCTTGGCCGGCGCAAGGTCGAACGCACCCGCCACATTCAGCGCCTTGAGCGGATCCAGCACGACCCGCGCGGCATCGAGCGGCAGACGCGGAACAATGCGTCCGCTGCTGACCGCGGCGTCGCGGATGGTGGTGGTCCCGCCCGTCGTCCGGATCGACGAATAGCGCAGGAAGCTCGCCTGCGACTGCACCGTGAACGAACGCCGCTGCGAGGAGACGAAGCCCGTGCCCGCCGTCGAATAGACACCGCCGAGCACGACGCTGCCGTCAAGCAGGGTCTGCGCGCTGCCGCTGGCCGGCGCGACCGCGCCGACGTTCTCGACAACCCGGTACGCGCCCGGGAGCAGCGCGTAATGCGCGGGCATCAGCACATACTGTCCGGCCGCAATGCCGCCGCCGCCATCCAGCGTCACCGCAAGGCCCGCGCTGGTGCCGTAGAGTTCGCTCGGGCTGCCGATGCCGTAGTCCGCCGCATAGACCGGATCGTACAATGCGATCTTGGCCGCGACTTCACTCGGCACCAGCGCATAGACCTGCCGCCGGTCGGCGTACTGGTAGCCCTGTCCGGTTGCGGGATCGTACCCGTTGCTGCTGAAGACATCGGTGTTGAACCGGCTCAGCACATCGCGCGAGCCGCCCGTGCCTGACACGAATTCGTAGGCGAACACGTCGCCGCCGCCGCTGCCGAGAACTTTGGCGCCTTCGGCGAAATCGATCTCGTCGGCATTCACCCGCAGATTCCCGCTGGGCAGCTGCGTCAGCGGCGAAGCCGAGCCCGGCGTGAAGAAGTACTGCGAGAGGTCCGTCGTCGTGCCATAGGGCACATTGAGGCCCGCGCCCGAGACTTGCGTCACGCTGCCCGCGCCAAAGGTGATCGTTTCGACCGGATTGTCGGCCGTGCCGAACGCGATGCGGCCGAGCGGCGCGGCAAGATAGCCGTTCTGGACCACCTTCCTGGCGTTGATCTGCAGGAAAGAGCCCGCCGACAACGGTGTGCGGGTGTCGATATGGCTGCCAAGGAACGTGATCGTCGAATTGCCGAGCGCGGAGATCTGGAACGGCAATGGCGCCCGCGTGTTCGATGCACCTGCGGCAATCTCGAGGATGCGCTGCAGGTTGCCGGTGCCGGTCGTCGCATAGACCCGCGCCGCATCGAAACTCAGGTTGCCGGCGGCGGTCAGGCTTCCGTTGAGCGCAGGTGCAGCGGTCAGGTCCGTCCGGTCGTCCACCCCGATGAGCCGCACATCCGCGACGCTGAGAAGGTTGGTCTGGCCGATCGAGCGGTCGAACAGGGTGGTTCCGAAGAAGTCCATCCCCAGCGCGCCGGCCGAGAAGGTGACAGTGGCGTTGCCGGTCGCAGCGGCAGAATTGCGCAAGGCGCCGGAACGGCTGGCAAAGGCGATGTACGGCGCGGTGATCGTCGCGTTCGTCCCTTGCGTCGCGGAAATCGTGACGTCTGCATTGGGACCGACCGGAGTCCCGTCCAGCGAAACGGGCGAACGGACCAGCAGGCCCTTGTCCAGCGTCAGGTTGAACACCCCGTCGAGCGTCAGTCCGCCATAGGCGATCAGGCTGTCGAAGCCGGCCTTGGTGATGCCGTCAGCGAAGGCCACGTTGTCCGCGCCGGATCCGTCGTCCGCTGCGCGCAGCGTGGGGAGCAGCCATTCCAGCGTACCGCCGGTCGCCGATGGGGCACCCCCACTTGCCTTGATCGTCGCGCCGGACAGCGTGCCCCCAGCGCGCAGCGCCACGGTTCCGGCATCGCTCCACTGCAGGCTAGGCGCGTAGACACCGTCCTGCACCGGGATATCGAACGTCGCGCTGGCCCCACTGATGTCGAGCAGCGAACCGGCCTTCGCCACGAACCGCCGACCTGCGGTCTGGGCGAGCAGCGGCGGCGGGGTCGGCGAAGTGCTGGTCGGATCGGGATAGCTGACGAAACCGTAGGACGGATTGGGAAACAGCGCCTGGGATGCATCGCTCAGCGGCCGATACGCGGCCGCGGTGGTGATGCTCCCGCCGCCGATCATCCGCCCGAAGCGATAGCGCGTGCCATCGGCGCGGAGCGGCGCTGCCGGATTGAACAGCGCGGTGCCGGCAAGATTGGTCGTGCTGCCTTCCGCCAGCACAATGCCGTCATCCGCAGCCACCCGGCCGAGGAAATAGAAGAACCGCTCGCTCCCCGGCTGGGTGAACAGCTGGTTGTTGGTCTTTACCGAGCCATCGGCGTTGGTGAATCCGCCGGTGTTGAGGCCGTTTTCGGCATAGCGGCCAGAAGCATCCGGCGCACCGAACACGACCGCGAAGTCGCGGGCATCGCCGGTGATGTCGAACAGGCCCGTACCGAACTGATCAAGCGCCTGCGGCAAGGTCGCGATCTGCCGGATGCTGCCGCCCGGCAGATCGATCACCCCCGCATTGTAGAGCTTGGGCGCGACGATGGACGCTTCGGGCGTGCCGATAATCCGGCCGCCCGCTTCGACATCGAGCTCGGTCAGACCGCGCAGCACCAGGCTGGCCGGCTTGCGATACCACACATCACCAGGCACCGTCGGCGTCAGCACGGTGCCGATATCGCCGCCGCTGGCAAGCCCGAGCAGGCGCGACTGCGTGGCCGCATCGATGATGGCAGGCAATGTGACCTGCGTGAGGTCGAGCGTCTGGCCTGCGCCGATGGTAAACCGCGTGGTTTCGAAGAAGCTCGAAAGCCGGTTGCTGCCGTTGTCGAACAGATCGCGCACCGTGCGGGCGCGGTAGCTCGTCATGTCCAGCGTGCCGAAGCCGGTCCGCTGCAGGAAATCGAGCGGCACGACGGTGGCCGGGCTCTCGCCCGCCGCGGTGCTCGCCCCGGCAAAGGCAATGTTGGGCGAGACCAGCTTGAAGGTGCCGCCGCCGGAGAAACCGAAGCCCCGGATGTTCTCGGCCGCAAAGCTCACTTCGGCATTCTGCTGCGTCGGCACCAGCGAAGGGAACACCCCGATTGTCGTGGGCAGCGGCGGCTTGGGCGTGAATGCAACGGTCTGGCCGCGCACCTGGTTGCCGATCAGATCGGCGTTGTCCTGAACGGCTGCGACCGCGGCATAGGTCGTCTCGTTGATCAGGCTGACATTGCCGCCGCGCGCCGACAGATTGAACTCGCGCGCGCTCGACACGAAGGCGCCCGCAGAAACATCGAGCAGCGCGCCGGACTTGATCCGCACGCTGCCACTGAGATCGGCCGCCACCGATGCGGTGAAGATGTCCCCGTCCACCGGCACGAACACCTTGGGCGCCACCGTCAGACTGATCGAGCCGCCGTTGATCCAGCCCGCGCCCTGCTGATTGGCGACGCCGCGGTAATCGTTCACCCACTTGCCCGCGACCGAGAGCGTGCCGTTCACCGTCACGTCGAACCGGCCAAGCGGCAGCGCATCGCCGCTGGCATAGCTCAGCGCGATATCGTCATCCTCGCGGAACGGATTGCCGACCGTCGAAAGGCCGGGCGCATTGATGTCGGTGAGCTGGTAAGTCCGCGCCGCAATGGTCCCGCCGGCAATGCGGACATTGCCGCCAAACCGGATTGCCCGCCCGGCGTCGACTTCGAGCACGCCGCCATCGGCCAGGGTCAGCGCCGAATTGCCCGTGAGCGTGAGCGCCGAACTATCCGTCAGCAACTGGTCCGAAGCCGAAGCGAACGTCACCGAACCGCTGGTCTGCAGCATCAGGCCGGAAAGGCCCGCCTGCGAGAGCATGCGGTCGTCGAGCAGCAGCTCGGCCTGGTTTGCCGGCCCCGTCTTCGTGCCGCGGAAGACGACGATATCCTGACCGAACCCGGTCCCCGACGAACCGCTGAACGAGCCGATCCGCAGCAGGCCGCCCGAAGGAAGCTGGTTCTTGGAATACTGCAGCTTGCGCGGATCGCCCGCGATCGAGGACTTCGCGCTCGGCTCGATCGCCCCGGCCAGCTGCCGCGATCCCGCGAAGGCATCGCCATGCACCGTGCCATCGAACGAGATCAGGCTCCCGCCGATCTGCAAGGCGCCGGCATCGCGCCCTTCGTCGTAGGCATCCTCGTAGCGCTGTGCCCGCACGGCGCCGGTCCGGAAGGTTTCCGAAATGCCCAGCCGGGTCTGGCTCGCGGTGAACCCGTCGACGAAATCGACGAACACGTCGTTGGGATCGGCCTGATCGATGCTGACGACCCGGCCATCGTTGGTCAGCAACTGGGTGGTCTGCACATAGCCGGCAGAATAGGTGGTCCAGCCGCCCGAAACATCGAACAGCGCTCCCTTGGCGATCTTCACCTTCGCCAAGGCATCGATCTGCGCGGCGGTCAGATTGGTCGCAGTGATAGCCGTGCCGACATCGATGCTGATGCTGCCGCCCTTGGTCATCAGTTCGGCGGCGGTGACGGCGATCTGGCTGACGGCGCTGCCTGCCTCGAGCAGCGGCGAGCCGACCCAGGCCACCCCGTCCGATCGCACCCCGGATGCACGCGCATCGACATAGAGCGTCGCGCCGTTCAGCGTGAAGCCGCCATCGGTCCGCACCGAGCGATACGTCGGCGTGTCGCGCAGTTCGTTCTGCTTGGCGGGGCTGATCTTGACGGTGTTGTCCGAAACCTTGCGCGCCACGCCCTTCATGCCGCTGACGTCGATGATCGCGCCATCGGCGATCGTCACCGATGCGGCGATACCCGGGTTCGGCTGGAACACGCCCTGCGACAGGTCGTGACCGATCACGACCTTCGCGTTGGGCGCGAGAATGAACGCGTTCTGCTGCATCTCGAACAGCGTCGGGAGCAGCGCGGTATCGCCGCTGCCGTCTGCACTGAGATAGGAATTGATCGTGTTGCCGATGACGAGCTGCGAGCTCTTGAACGCGGGCGGGCTGTTCGGGCTGCCCTGCGGAATGGTTTCGCCGTTGTCGTCGGGCAGAATCGAAATGCCGCTGGCCTTGGCCGCATCGGCATTGCCCGCCAGCACGACGGAACCGCCGGTCAGCGCGATCTTGCCATTGCGCGAAACGCTGGTCGTGGCGCTCAGCAAGCCGTCGTTGGTGACCTGGCCGTAGATCGATGTGCCCAGCGAGATGTAGCCGCGGCGGGACACGATCAGGCCGGAATTGGTCACCATGCCCTGATCCGGCGTCGGCGCCTGGGGCAGCACCGGCGTGTTGGGGATCTGGCTCGACAGGATCAGGCCGCGCACGTTCTCGTCGGCGCTGCCGCTGGCGCCGGTGGACGTGGTCGCGCCGATGAAGCGCCCGCCCTGCAGGCTGACCTGGCCTTCGCTGGCCGTAAGCGTACCGGCATTCTGCACCGTCGGCGCGGCCAGAATGATGAAGCCGCCGCTGTCGGACGTGATCGAGGCGCCCTGGTAGACAAGGACATCGCCTTCGAGCCCCCCCTCCACGGGCAGCGGCTGGTTGACGTCGTAGCGGCTGCCGGCGGGCAGCAGCGAGGAGAGCAGTTGCCCCTTGAGGCCGGGCGCACCCTGAACCAGCAGGCCGTTCTGAAGATAGGCGGTGACGCGGTCCTTGATCGTCGACGCATTGAAAAAGGATGTCGCGCCGACCGTCGTGACGGACGAGGCGAAGTTGCCGAGTTCGAGGCTGCTGGCCACCAGCGAATGCAGATTGACCTGCGCCGTCGGGCCGAACAGCACTCCCGAACGGTTGAGCACCAGTACGGTGCCATCGGCCTTGATCGCCCCGAGGATCGTGCTCGGCGCAACCGGATTGGCCACCCGGTTGACGACGGTCCAGCTCTTCTGGGCAACCCCGCCCTGCTTCTGGTTGAACACCAGTTCGGTGTTCGCGCCGACATCGAAGTTCTGCCAGGTCAGCAGCGCGCGCTGCTGCGTCTGGTCGATCCGGACAGTCAGCTTGCCATTGCTACCCGTGCTCTGAACCGGCGCCAGCGCGCCTTCCCACGTGTTCTGGCCGGTCAGATCGTTCACCGCCGCAACCGACAGCGGCGCGCTGTTGCCCTTGACGGTGGAGGCATCGACGCCTGCGGCGACATAGATCGTCGCGTTGCGCACCGCCTGGATCGGATTGAGCCCGGCATCGGCAATGCCGTCGACCGGCTTGACCTTGATCGCCGCCAGAGCGGCTGACTTGGCCGAAGTGACATACGTAGCCAGCGCCTGCGCGCGCGATTGCAGGCGCACCTGCCGCGCCATCGCATCCTGCATCGTCTGCGAACGCTGCGGCGTACCCTGCCCGGCCGGCACCGCGACCGGCGGAACCACCGTCCCGGCCGCCGCACGCATCGCGGCAAGCTGCGCCTGCGCCGGACTCGCCGAAAGCCCCAGCATGATCGCGGCAAGGCTGGTCCCGCCCAGCAGTCCGCGCGCACGTGATCGCCGAAACGCCATGGTCAGTCAGCCTTTTCCGCGGGTTCGCCGGTAATCGCCGTGCCGCCCGGCAGAGTGCGCAGCGGAACATCGACCTTGTTGTCATAGACAGCGTCGGACAGCGCCTGCAGCTCGAACTCGAACTTGCGCCGACTGAACTGGAACGGATCGCGGCGCTTGATCTGGCCATAGCGGCGCGCATAGGCATCGATGAGCTGCCGCGTGATCGAAACAAGCCGCCCGTTGCGCAGACGGGCCTGCTCCAGCGCGCCGCTCTTGGCTTGCGCTTCCGCCAATTCGCGCTGCAAGGTTGCGATGACCTGCTGCGAGGCGAGCAGACGCTGCTGCAGCGCATCGATATCGGCCGCGGTCGGCGCGGCCTGCCCGGCCGGCGCGGCTTGCGCAGTCGGCGGAGGGGGCGGTGGCGGCGGCACCGCCGGCTGCGCCATAGCCACCGGAGCCGCCAGAAATGCCGCGAGCAGGACAGGCAGGGCGCGCATCAGAACTCCACGTTCAGATCGATTTGCAGGACATCGATGGCGAGCGGCTCGCCGCTGATCTCGTTGGCGCTCAGCCAGCGCCCGCCGATGGTGACGTTCTTGTAGAGGCCGACCGTGCCGCCGACGACGTAACCCTTCATGTTGGTCCCGCCGAGGCGCCAGTAGTCGTTGGTGAAGGCATCGACCACGGCATCGGTTTCAAGATAGCGATAGCCCACGTAGGCCCGCCACTGGCCCGGACGGTTGGGATGCGCCCAGCCCGCACCGAGCTGCAGGTCGAAACCCTGGTTGCCGCCCACATAAGGCGTGCGGTTGGCCTCGACCGGATCGCAGATATTGCCGTTGCCGCCCGATCCACCGTTGTTGACCGGCTGACCGGCCAGCCCGAAGCGGCACGCATTGCTGCGGCTGAAGCCGAGGTTGCGCATGTATTCGCCGGTAAAGGTGACATCGGTGTTCTCGCCCATCGGCACCTTCACCGAGACCATACCGTCGAGGATGTGATAGGGCTGGACGAGACCGAGCAGCTGCGGCTGCGGCTGCACCGCGGTTGCCGGCAAGGTCGGATCGAACACGATGCGCCGGATGAACGAGAGCGTGTTGCCCTTCTGCACGAAGCCCGCCGCGGTGCCGTCGGTCGAACATTCGGTCACGCCCAGATAGAGCGCGCAAGGTGCCGAGGGCTGGCCCTGCATGTTGATATAGTGATGGTAGCTGACAGCGGAGCGGACGAAGATATCCCCGCCGAGATGGAAGTCGGTCTCGGCCTGGGCGGAGAACAGCCAGCGCTGCGGCACACCCGTCTTGACGTTCGATGTGTTCGGGAAGTTCAGCGCGCCGAAGTTGAGCGGGAACGCACCGAGCACAAGCTTGCCGTCTAGCAGACCATTCGGGCTCGACCAGCGGAAGTCACCTGCAAATCCGTCAAAGCTCAGGTCGTTGTCGAACAGCGCCTCGCTCGACCAGAACGGGTTGCCGATACGCCCGGCCGTGATCGTCGCCCAGTCGGTCGGCCGGGCCTGGATGAAGGCCTTGTGGATCATGAAATTGCGGTCGGTGAAATTGCCCGCGAGGTTCACGTTCGAGCTGACCGGCGAGACATCGTTGCCGCCGCCCAGCATGAAGCCGACCTTGACCCTGTCACCGATGTTGAAATCCACGCCGACGCGCAAGCGATAACGCAGCAGGTTGTACTGGTTCTGCCGCGTGTTGAGCAGCGGGATCGGATCGTTGATGAGGTCGAGCGGAACCGGATCCTGCCCATTTACGCCCGACACGATCTGCTGGAAGTTCGGTATGAAGTCCGAATTGTCCTTGCTGTAGAAGTGCGACTGCGAGCGGATGCGCATGTCGCCGTAGATGTTGAGATTGTGCACCCAGTCCGGCGCTGCCTTGCCCGGCGAGGACCAGCCCTGCGCCTTGGCCTGCTTGAGCACTTCATCACGGAGCTCGTCGCGGATCTGATCGCGCACGACTTGCGGAATATACGGGACGCGGATGGTGCCCTGCGGCGGCGGGGGGAGATTGCCGACCGCATACTGTCCGCCGGCCACCGCAGCCGGGTTCCCCGCCGCTGCCGGTGCTGCTGCAGGCGCTGCTGCCGCCAGACGCGCCTCGGCCGCCTCGCGCTCGGCTTCCTGGATCAGCTTCTCGCCGTTCTCGCGCGTGATCGTACCCTGCGCGACAAGCAGCCGGACGAGGTTGACCATCGCATTGCTCGACGGGGCGGGTTTTGCAGCAGGCGGCGATCCGGCCTGCTCGTCGGCATAGGCGGGCGTCGCCGCAAGGGCCGCGCAGAGCGACACTGCCAGCAGCGGCGCCGATGCTAAAGAAGACCTCAACCGTCTCATCAAACTTCCCCTGGAATGCGTTCAGGCGTGCTCACAGCGAACGCCTGCCTCGAACCGTGATCCGCTGCGGAAAACGGACCGCACTGGGCGGCGGATCGAGATTGGTAATGGCAAGCAGAATGGCCTTGAGCGCAGCATCGCGGTCGTCACGCCCGCTCGTCTTGAGCAGACTGGCCGAAGTGATGCGGCCCGAAGGCGAAATGGTGATCGCAAAGTCGGCGCTGAACACGAGCCGGTTGACGCGGTCGTCGCGCTGCACCTTTTCCTGCAGGACCGCGCTCAGATAGCGGCGATAGAACACCTCGCTCATGCCCGTGCCGCCGCAAGCGGGGCCGGTGCAGGCGCCGGTGGAGCCGCCGCCGCCGAGGCCGCCGCCATTGCCCGATTGCAGACCGAAGGCATCGCTGCCCGCCTGCGCGGGGCCATTGATCGAAACCGCTGCCGGTGCAGGCGCGGCCTTGGGCGGCTCGACGCTGGGCACGGGCGCGGCCTTTTCCTGCGGCTCGGGCGGCTTGGGCTGCGGCGGCGGAGGAGGCGGTGGCGGGGGCGGCGGGGGCAGCATCGAAACCACCGCGGGCGGCGGCGCTTCGACCTTCACGCCCTTGGTCGCGGTCAGCGCCGAATAGGCAAGCCACAGCACGGCAATCACCACCACCGCGCCGACTGCGATCAGCAGCCCGCGGCGTGATCCCTGCTCTTCGGGATCCGGAAGGGATGGTTGTCTGGCCACGGCGCGGTCTGCTCTGGGTCCGGTCCGGCTATCAGGCGGCGGTCGGCTTGCCGGTGACGAGACCGACCTTGTTCAGGTCGAGCTGGCGGCACAGGTCGAGCACTTCGGTGATCTTGCCGTATTGCGCGGTCTGGTCGCCCTTCAGGACGATCGGCACGTCGGGATTCGAGGCCTTGGCATTGCGCAGGCGCGTCTCAAGGTCAGCCAGCGTGACCGGGAACGCGTCCATGAAGATCTGGCCCTGGTTGTTCACCGTGATCGCGATGGTCTTGGGCTGGACGAGGCTCTTGGCCGAGCTCGCCTTGGGCAGATCGACCTTGATGCCCTGCACCGAAGCCGTCGCCATCAGGATGAAGATGACCAGCAGCACGTAGGCCAGGTCCAGCATCGGGGTGATGTTGATATCGTCATAGGCCTTGCGGCCGCCACCTACCTGCATCGGACGGTTTCCTTACTGCTGATCGTTGAAGGCTTGCGCGGCATTGGCCTGCACTTCGGCCATGCGGGTGATGAGCTGCTCGATGAACACGCGCATCTGATCCGCCAGCCCGCTGATGCGGCCGTTCAGATAGTTGTACCCGAACAGCGACGGGATCGCGCAGGCGAGGCCCGCGATCGTCGCCAGCAGCGCCGCCGCGATACCCGGCGCGATCGCGTTCACGTTCACGTCGCCCGCCATCGCCACGCCGCCGAACACGGTCATGACGCCCACCACGGTGCCGAGCAGGCCGATGAACGGACCACCCGAAATCGCGATGGTCAGAATCACGACCAGGTGGTCGAGCTTCTGGTTTTCCTTGACGAACTGCGAGTCCACCGCAGCGCGCATCGAGTTCACCGCCTGGCTCGAGAGCGGTCGGTTCCCCGCCGCGACCACGCGCTCATAGAGCTCCTCGAAGCCCACCCCGTACAGCCGCGCGAGCGGCGAAGCGCGGTTCATCATGGCCGCTTCCTGCGGGGTAACGCCTTCGGCCTGATCCAGCGGACGGAAGTCGTCGCGCATCGCCTCGAAATAGCGCAGGAAGCGCTTGTTCGCCTTGTCCGCCGCGTTGAGGTAGCGGACCTTGACGGTCATCAGCGCGATCGCAGCGGCCAGCAGCAGCATGCACAGCCCGATGATGACCGTGTCGATCGGCTCCAGCTTGCTGATGATGAACCCGAGCACGCCGCTGCCCGAGCTCTGCTTCTCGGCCGTCTCCGAGACCGAGACGAGCTTGCCGCCCGGACCTTCGGCCTGCGCCATCGCCAGCAGCATCGCCGCAGGCCGTGCCGTCTTCGAAAGACGCACTTCGTCGAGCGCGCCGGTGTAAGGCTGGTTGGCCTCGCCACCGATGCTGATCGGGCCGTCGAGTGCGGGCATCGCGCCTGCCGCGGTGCCCTGCTCGGTGCCGTTGATGTAGATGAAGAAGGCCTTGCCATCGGAAACGAAGGCGATGTGGCTCCATTCGCCCTGCTTCACCGCGGTCTTGCCGGAAACCGAAACGCCGGGGCCCGAGGCGTAGGGCACACCCGCGTTCAGGCCGATCACCAGCCCGCCGCGCGCGAAGATCGCCTGCTGGCCGTTCAGCTGCTGCGGCTTGACCCAGGCCGTGAAGGTGAAGGGAGCACCCGCGGTCATCGCAAGCGAGCCGCTGCCATCGATCGAGAGCGCGCCCTGCCCGGGGAACTGGGCGGCGCGGCCGACAATCCCGCTCTCGTCGACCCCCGGAGGCGCCACCTTGGACGAGTTCGCGTTGGCGGTGGAATCAGTGGCCGGCTGGCCCGGCTTTTCGCTGAAGTGATAGACGGCGGTGTAGTCCGGATCGAAGGTCCCCGGCACGTCCGCGCCGACCGGCGCCGACTTGTTGCCGAAATAGAGCCAGATCTTCTTCTTCTCGCCGCCGGTCAGGTTCGGCACCGAAACCCACACCGTGGCGATGCCCGTGGCGCCATCGTATTGCTCGATATGGTAGGGCAGAGGGGTCTTGTCGTCGGAATCGACGAAGCGGATGTCCGCACCGTTGTCCATCGCATCGGTGAAGGTGAAGTTGCCGCTGTGCAGGCGCACCAGCACCACCGTGCGGCCGATCGCGCCGCTGACGTTGACGCCGGTCGGCGAGGTATCGACCGTCACCGCCTTGCGATAGCTCCACTCCTTGTTCCACCAGCCGGCAGACTCACCCTCTGCGGCGGCCGGAGAGGCCAGCCCCAGCGACAGGACGAGCGCCAGCAACAGGCGCAGGATCGCTGTTTTCACGGTTGCCTGAAACACTCAGAATTCCCCCTTCACATCGAAGCTCACGCGGGGCGCACCCCGCTTGGTCACCGGGCCGCCAGTCATCGCGACCGCCCCCAGGACTTCACCGGAAATCCGGTCAAAAATTCGGACCCTCAGACCGCCGCCGACGCCGACGAGCGCGAAGCTCGAGGTCTGTTCGGGCAAGGGGTTCAGCACGCGCAGGAAAGAGGCATCGCCAAACGCGAAGAACCGCGCTTCGGTCAGCCACTTGCCGAAGCTGCCCGCCAGCGATGGCGAGCGCACCTCGAGGCTCGGCCCGATCCCGTTGTCGCCCACCGCTTCGGACGAATAGTATCCGCGCACACTGCGCAGGCCGCCGGCGGAAAACTGCTCGTTGGTGATGAGATGCGAATCCGCCAGCTGCGCGTTCAGCCGGAACGCGGCAACGATATCGTTCTTGAACGCGTAGGACAGATCGACCGACAGATCGCCGCGAACGAAGTTCTCGTTGCTGAACTGCTCGCGGTTGCGGAAGGCATCGACCAGCACGCAAGGCCCGGTCAGGCTTGCGCAGACCTTCGGCCGGATCGCCCGGAGGCCGATCGTTGTCCCCAGCGAAACCGAGTAGTTGACCCGTTCGCTGCCGCCGGAAAGCATGTATTCCAGTTCGATCGGCAGATAGCGGATCGGTGCGGTGCTGGTCTGAACGCCCGCAACTTGAATGTTCTGCTTGAAGTTCTTGTAATCGAACCCGAAGCTGAACTGCTGCTGGGTGCGGGACGTGGCAAGGTGATAGATCGCGCGCGCACCGATCTGATAACCATTGCCCAGCACGTTGGTGCCGCCCAATGCCGAGATATTGCTGTTGGAGTAATACCCGGAAATCGCGATGCTCCACGGCGTGCGCAGCAGCGGGAACGAGTAGGAACCGGAGAAGACTTCCGTCTCCTCACGCTTGAGCGGCGAAACGATGTACGTGAACGTCGCAGCCTGCCCGGTCTGGAACAGATTGGTATAGCGGACCGTGTTGATGAGGCGCAGCTGCGTCGTCGCCGGACTGGCATCGTTGTTGATATTGACGCTGGCATGCAGCGGCCGCTGGTCATCGACATTGAGATCGACGTCGATCGTGCCGGGAGCCCTGCCCGGCTTGAAGATCGGATTGAGCGTGCGGTCGGGAAACCGGTTGGCCATGGTCATGTCCGCCTGCAAGGCGGGAATGTTGAGCGGCTTGCCCTCGACCAGCGACGGCACCTGGCGGCGCGCCACCCACAAGGAATGATAGCGGCTGTCGGTGACCCGCACTTGCCCGACCGGTACTTCGTTGACCGCGATCCGGATCACGCCTTGGGCAAAAGTCTCGCGCTCCTGCACGGGCACTTCCACCACCACCGCGCCATAGCCGCGTGCGGCATAGGCATCCTGCAAGGCCTTGCGCGCAGCCTCGACATCGGCATCGGTGCGATCGGGGCCGGAATGGTCATAGACCAGACGCTCGATTTCGCTCGCCGGCAGCACGGTCGCGCCGGAAATGTCATAGGCCTGGATGAAGAACTTGTCGGGCGCACGCTCTGCGCCGGCTGGCGTCGCCGCACCAGTTGATGCCGCCTGCCCCGCGGGCGCCGCTTGTTCGGCTGATTGCGCAGCCCAAGCTGACGATGCGGGCACCAGCAGCGATGCCAGCGGCAAGCTCGCACGTAAAACATGTGCACTAAGCCCGCCCATCGCAATCTGATTCCCCGAACCCCTGTGTAAGGGGTCTGTGGAGGGACAGTGTTTAATCTGTGTGACAGTCTGGTGATGCGTCGGCGGGCCCTTTCCCGGGCCGGACAAAGGTAAACAAAAAGGGCCCCGGATTGCTCCGGAGCCCTTCTCGTTCAACGTGTGCCGTGATCGGAAGATCAGGCGCCCGTGCGGCCCGCGCAGTTCGGGTTCGCAGTGGTCGGGATGCGGATGTTCGGCCGGGCCGCCCGGTACAGGGTGCCAGCCGGACGCGCGGTGGTCGGAGCCGGAGCGCCCGGATCGCCGTAGTAGATGGCAGCGGTTGCCGTCTGGTAGGCCGGAAGGGTCCGCGACTGGATCCACAGGTTCTGCGCACCCAGAGTCGGCTCGGCCGTCGGGTTCGACAGGAACGTGTTGACGATGGCGCGCGACCAGGCCGCAGGAACAACGGCGATGTTGTTCTGGAAGAGCACACCCGGAGTGGCGGCCAACACGCCGTTCAGCAGACCGTTGGGCGCCGGGGTACCATCACCCTTGGTACGATACTGACCAAGGGTCCAACCGAGGTAGGAGACCATGGCTTCGCGGTTCGCACCGTTGTAGCAGGTGTACAGCAGGACCTGGGTGGTACCCGTCATCGGATAACCCAGAGCCGGCCGTGCCAGCGACTGGTTGGTGTCCGCATAGAGGACGTCAGCCCAGGCGACCGGGTTCGCACGCGTCGCCGGTTCCGGGGTAGAGCCGGTCAGCGGGCGGACAAGACGGCTGTCAGCCGTGGCCGAAACGAACAGGCCAGCCGTATCCGACTGAGGCGGCAGGATCGTGCCAAGCGCGGTACGGGCGGCTGCGGCGGTCGGGTTGGCATAGAGCGTCGTCGACACGCCAACCTGCAGCGTAGCGGCCGAGAGACCGGCAAGCGCGTCAACCGAGGGGTTGACGAAGTCGGCCGAGATATAGCCGACCTTGCCGTTGAGGCGCACGCCGTTCAGCAGGTAGTCCGGAGCCAACGTGATCGCCCCGGCAACGCGCGAGCTGCCGTCTGCAAGCAGGAAGTAGCCGCTGCCGACATTGCCGGTCGGCATCGAGGTCGGGCCGGCAACGCTGGGGAACGAGCCCGTATTGGCAACGTTCACGATCGCGGTGCCGTTGAAGTAGTCACCCGAGATCGAGTTGACGGTGCCGGCGAAAGCCGAAGAGCTGCTGTTGTTCACACGGTAGCCGGTGTCCGAGCGCACGCTGCGGAAGTCGATCCCGGTTGCCGTGTTGTAGGGCAGCGATTCGGCAGCCTGGGTATAGCGATTCACACCGGTGAAGGCCGGAACTGCAGGGGCGAGCAGACGGCCGCTCGGGAAGGCCGTCGAGGGGGCCCCACGACGCTCGGGGATCCCGGGCGCGCTGGTGGGGTTGCAGACCGCCGCGAGGTGGCGCGTGAAGATGTCGGTCGTGCCCGAACGGTCCATGCGGCCGACGAGACGGATCGGCGCACCATCGGCGGCCCAGCGCGTGGCGGTGTCGTTGACCGTGTCGAACAGCGGGGTGTTGCTGTTCAGCACCGTGAACGTGGGATCGTTCCAGTTGGTCAGCGTGCCGTTGAAGATGCCGCAGTAGGCGGCCTTCGAAAGCTTGATCGCCGCAACGGGGCTGCCGCCGGCAGGCGCGATGCCGCGACCACGGGCATTGAACACCATCGGCTGGCCCTCGGCGTTGGTGCCGTAGGTCGAGCTGTAGGCGATCGCGACGGGGAGCAGGTAGAGCGGGAACGAGATCGCCGCACCGGCGCTCGGCGCCGCACGCGTGTTATAGGTGGCGATGTCCGAAGGCGCGACGCCGGCATCGGAGAAGCCGAACTGCACGTTGCTCCACACGTCGGGCGCCGTAACGAACGGATTGAACACGCCGCTCGTCGGACGCGCGCCCGAACCGCCCTGGAAGTCATTGCCGAAATCAGCCCACATCGTGCGGCCGAAGCCCGAACCGGTCGCGATGTACTTACCCTGGACGTTGGTCTGAACCGCGTCAGCTGCGAGGGCGCAGTTGATGGGGATGGTGCCGTTGAACTGGCCCTGGGTCAGGGTAGTCAGCGAGGTTGCGCTCGTCGACGTACCACGCGGGTTGTCGACCGCGCTGAGGCAGTTGAAGCTGCGGACCACGACGTTCTGGACCGACGAGGCACCAGCGCCATGCAGCGCGCCATCAGCGGTAGCCGGAGCAGGCAGCGGAATCTGCTGCGCGAAGGCGGGCGATGCAACCGTACCGGCGACAGCAGTCGCGGCCAGAAGCAGAGACTTCACATTAACCATTTGATAATTCCTCCTGAAGGATATCGTAACCAATACTGACATTGAATCAGAATGAGTTGGCCGTTCAAAATCGGAAATATGTGCAGAATATGTACTGGATCCAGTTCAATACTTCGAATTAACTCTCCGATTCGCGATATGGAACTGGCTCAAATTGAGCTCGTCACGCGCAAGCCCGATCAAGTTCTTGATCGATACGCTCTGCAGTTTCCCGAAATTTGTTCTTAGCGCCCCCGATTCCCAACCCAATCCGCGGTTGGCGAAGCGGTCATTAGACTCGGCAAATGACAGCAACGTGATTCTTTTGTTGCAGTCCCGGATTATCGGGCGCGCCCCTCCGGCAACCGCATGCACGGCCCAGGCTTAACCCTGTCGGCCCTTGGAAAAGGGCGAGAAATCGCCATTCCGCGTTGCTGTCGCCGACCCGGCGCGCGCATTCCGGAGCGCTTTGGCGCTGCCCCCGCACGGCTCCGCGTTCGTAACACAAATGACGCATTGGACCCATAAGGCGGCGAGACGGGGAGTGGTTGATCCGGCAATGGCAATTGGTTTGGGCCATCATGAGCGAAGGCCATGCCGCTTCTGGTCTGACCGCGAGGGTTAACGTGCTCGGTAAAGCAAAAATCCTGGCAGTCGCCGGCACATCACCCGGACTACCGCTCCGGCCCGCCGCCGGAACCGATTCCGGACATGATCAAGCGCATGCCCTGTCGGGCGCGACCGACGCCGGGACAATGCAGCCCAGCGAAAACTCGATTGCCGCCGTATTGGAAGCGCGCGCGCTCCTCTCGCGCGAGGCGCTCTCTCGTGCGCGATTGGTGCAGCAGGAAAGCGGCGAGCGCATCGACTCGGTGGTCACGCGCCTTGGCTTGATGTCGGAGCAATCGCTGTGCGAGCAGCTCTCCGACGCCAGCGGAATGCCAATGGCACCGTCGGAACTGCTGCGCGGTCAGGTCGTGCTCGATCAGCCGATCGAGGCCGAATTTCTGCGCGATATCCGCGCTGTTCCGATTGCGATCGATGATGCGCGGGTCAGCGTCGCGGTGGTCGATCCTTACGACTCGTTCGTCGAGAGCGCGTTCCACTTCCTGTTCAGGCGCCGCGTCGATCGCATGATTGCGCGCGCCAGCGATATCGAAGCGGCGATCGAACGCCTTTGCCAGGACGGCACGGATAGGACAGCGATCGAGGATACGGTCGAAACCGGCGACATTGACCGGATGCGCGACCTCACCAGCGACGCCCCGGCCATCCGCGCGGTCAACCGCCTGATCGCCGAAGCGGTCGATGCGAACGCCTCGGACATTCATCTCGAGCCGACCGATGACAGTCTCGTCGTGCGCTACCGCATCGACGGGATGCTGCGCCTCGTGACCCGACTGCCGCAGGCCATGCGCGCATCGGTGGTGGCGCGCATCAAGGTCATGGCCGGGCTCGACATCGCCGAGCGCCGTATTCCGCAGGACGGCCGTCTCCGGCTGGCCGTGCGCGGACACGAGATCGATCTGCGCGTCGCCACCGCGCCCTCGATCCACGGCGAAAGCGCGGTCCTGCGCATTCTCGACAGGTCCAATCTGAAGCTCGAGTTCGCCGCACTCGGCCTCGATAACCGGCTGGTCGGGCAGTTCCGCGAGGCGATCCACCGGCCTTACGGGATCGTGCTGGTGACCGGGCCGACCGGCAGCGGCAAGACCACCACGCTCTATGCCGCGCTGGCCGAACTCAACCAGGTCGAGCGCAAGCTGCTGACGGTGGAAGATCCCATCGAGTACCGCCTGCCCGGCATTGTCCAGACCCAGGTGCAGCCGGGCATCGGCTTCTCGTTCGCCACGGCGCTGCGTTCGTTCCTGCGGCAGGATCCCGATGCGATCATGGTAGGCGAAATCCGCGATACCGAGACCGCGCAGATCGCCGTGCAGGCAGCGCTCACGGGCCATATGATCCTCTCCACGCTCCACACCAACACCGCGGCCGGCGCGATTACCCGGCTGATCGACATGGACGTGGAGCCATTCCTCCTGAGCTCGGTGCTGGCAGGCGTGCTGGCGCAGCGGCTGGTCCGCCGCCTGTGCCTCCAGTGCCGCGTACCCTTCGTGCCCGACGAGGCCCTGCTGGGCACGCTCAGCCTCGACGCAGCTGCTGCCGAAGACGGCCACTTCCACCGCGCGGCCGGCTGCACGGCCTGCCACGGCACCGGGTATAGCGGACGCATCGCATTGTTCGACTTCCTGCCGGTCGACGATGCGATCGCGCGCCTGATCCTCAAGCGCGCGGATGCACGCCAGATCGAGGAATGCGCCAACGCGGCGGGTCATCGCTCGCTGCTGCAGGAAGGCTTCGCCAAAGCCGCGCAAGGGCTGACGACGATCGAGGAAGTGCTGCGGGTCGCGAGCGGCGAATGAACGCGGCGCCCGCCTTTCGCTACCGAGCTATGCGCGCAGACGGCCGGATTGTGGCCGGGCAGCTTGATGCGGCCAATGAAAGCGATGCGCTGGCCCAGATCCGGCGCAGCGGCAACACCCCGGTCGAACTGCGCCTGATCCCAGGCGGCGCGGCAGCAACCGCCTCCGGCGAACGCATTTCCCGGCGCAACAGCGCAATCAGCCGTGCCGTGATCGCCGAACTGGCCGTCCTGCTCAAGGCGGGCCTGCCGCTGGACCGGGCGCTTGCCCTCGCGGTCGGCAATATCGACGATCCCGCGGCGGCCGAGGCGATGGGCATGCTGCTCAGCGCGGTGCGCGAAGGCGCCCCGATCTCGCGCGCGATGCTCGACAATCCGGCGCTGTTCAGCCCCGGCGAGGCCGCCATGGCGGAAGCGGGCGAAGCCAACGGCAAGCTGGGCGAGGCGATGGAGCGCCTTTCGCAGATGCTGGAACAGGCTGCCGAACTGCGGCGACTTGTGATCACCTCGATGATCTATCCCATCGCACTGTCGGTGATCGCCATCGGGGTGATCCTGATGATGTTGCTGTTCGTCGTGCCGCAGTTCGAACGGCTGCTGGACACCAACAAGGTCGAGCTGCCGTTCGCTTCGATGGCGGTCATCGCGGCCAGCCAGTTCCTGCGCGCCTACGGGCTCTGGCTGCTGGCGGCACTGGCCGCGCTCGGCCTCGCGCTGCGCAACCTGCTCGCCCAGCCCGCCAGCCGCATCCGCTTCGACCAGCTCATGCTCGGCCTGCCGCTTGTCGGAGACCTGGTTAAGCGCATCGAGATCGCCCGGTTTTCGCACACACTCGGCGCGCTGCTCGAAGGCGGAGTTCCGCTGCCCAATGCGCTCGCCCTGGCGCAGCGCACCATCGGCAACACCGCGATTGCCGCCGCGATCGCCACCATTGCCGAGGGCGTACGCGAAGGCGGGGGTCTCTCTGCGCCGCTTGCCGCTACCGGCATGCTGCCGCACCTCGCCGTCGGCTTTATCCGCACCGGTGAGGAAACGTCGCAGCTGGCGCTCATGCTCTCACGGCTGGCCGTGGTGCTCGACCGCGATGTGCGCACCCGGCTGGAGCGGCTTGTCGCCATTCTGACGCCGGCCATCACCATCGTGCTGGGCACGGCTGTTGCAGCGATCATCGCCGCGGTCATGTCCGCAATTCTCGGCTTCAATGAACTGGCAGTATCCTGATGAACAAGAACTACCGGAATGAGCGGGGCTTTACGCTGATCGAACTGCTGGTGGTGCTCGCCATCCTCGGCCTGCTCGCAGCCATCGTCGGGCCGCAGGTGATCAAGTATCTCGGCAGCTCGCGCACGCAGACCGCGCAGATCCAGACCAAGAACATCGCCGCCGCGCTTGAACTCTACAAGCTCGACGCCGGACGCTACCCGACCAGCGCGGAAGGCCTCGGCGCGCTCGTCAAGGCGCCGCCGAGCGATCCGAACTGGAACGGGCCCTATATCGCCGATGCGGCCGCGCTGAACGATCCCTGGGGCAAGCCCTACCTGTTCAAGTCGCCGGGCGATCACGGTGAAGTCGATGTCTACAGCTACGGCTCGGATGGTGCCGCCGGCGGCAGCGGTGAGGCGAAAGATGTCGGCAACTGGTGAGCGTCGGCGCGGCTGCCCCCGCGACGACGGATTTACCTTGATCGAACTGCTGGTGGCGCTGGCCATCGCAGCCTTGCTGGCCGGGATCGCGTTCCCGGCCCTGCAGCACCGCCTCGGGCAAAGTGCCGCAGCCGAGGCGCGGATGACCACGGCGCTCGTGCTCACTCAGGCCCGCGCCGATGCCATTGCCGGATCAGCGCCGGTGCGCGTGTCATGGTCGGCGCCGCGCCGGATGCTGCTGTCGTCCTCCGGTCGCCCCGCCCGCAGCCTGCCGGAGTCCGTCCAGCTCGAATGGCCCGCGCAGGGATTTGCGTTCTTTCCCGATGGCACCGCAAATGGCGGCGATGGTGCCATCGCTGCTGCAGGCCGCGGCAGCCGTTTCCGCGTCGACCCCGCCACCTCGCGCCTCATGTTCCTGCCATGAGTTGCGCCGCCTCCACCCCGCAAGAGGCCCGGGATATGGGCTTCACGCTGATCGAAGTGCTGATCGCGCTCGCCATCGTGGCCACGATGACTGCCGCTTTGGTGGTCACCGTGGGTCAGGATGCCCGCACCCGCCTCGCCGTGCAGCAGCGCCGCGAAGGCCTGATGATTGCGCAATCGGTGCTCGATCAGATGGCGGACCCCAATGCGCCACTGCAGGGCCAGTGGGGCGCCTACGGCTGGCGCGTCGTGCGGCAACCCTACCAGCTGGCCGATCCGCTTGATCGCCATCCGCTTGAACAGATCTCGGTCGCAGTCGGCGTTGCCGGAGCGAAGCGCCGCGAGATCGTGCGGCTCACCACGGTGCGGATCAAGCCATGAAGCGCCCGCACACCGCCGCCGGCTTCACCCTCGTGGAAATGCTCGTCTGCCTGGCGATCCTCGCCTCGGTATCGGTCGTGCTCGTCACGGGGATCGGCCGGATGGACCTGCGCCAGCGGATCATCGGCCAGAAGGATGCGCGGATCGACGAGATCGCGCAGGCGCAGTTCACGCTGCGCCACCTGCTGGGCGACATCCACCCATCGATCAACCCGCAGAACAACAACGCCGTGGATTTCTTCGGCAACCAGTTCGGCCTCGAGTTCGATGGCCAGCCGCCGGACAATGCCGCGCCTGATGCCTTTCAGCGCTACCGGCTTCGGCTCGAACGCAACGGCGATCTGATGCTCTACCGCATCAGTACGCTCGACCAGACAGTCGACCGCCGCCAGCGCGAAGTGACCGGGTGGACCGCGCAGCGCCTGCTGTCGGGCGTGTCCAGCATGTCTCTCCGCTATCTCGGTCCCGGAACCCGCCTCCTCGCAGGCACGGGCACGCTACCGGGATGGCAGCTGCAATGGTCGAACCGGGACGTTCTCCCTTCGCTTGTCAGCGTGCGGATCGAGTTCCCTGCGGGCGACAGGCGGTCGTGGCCCGATCTGGTGGTGCGGCTGCGCGCCGCCAATGGCGACACTTGCGCACGCGATCTGCGCACAGACAAGTGCGGGGGCACCGAATGAGCGGACGCAGCATCCTCCAGGCAGACATGCACACCGTCGGGCAATGGATTGCGGACGGCGTGCGCTGGTGGCTGGACCAGCTTGCCGCCATGGTACCCGAGCGCCTGCGCGAATGGCAGGAGTCCCGCAGGATCATTGCGGACTATGAGCCGGGCACCGGTGCCTTGCTCGCCCGGCCCGATCACTCTGGTGCTGCTCCCCGGCGCTCGAGCCCGGTCACGATCATCCTGCCCCCCGCGTTCTGCCTGAGCCGCACGATCGAGCGGCCGGTCATGAGCCCGCGCGACATGGAAAGCATGATCCAGCTCGATGCGGCGAGGATCATGCCGCTGGGCGCCGAGGGCCTGATCCTTGCCGCCCGGATCGCGGCGCGCGCCGAAGGCCATGCCCGGATGCAGATCGAAGTCGCCGCGATGCCGCGCGCGTCGGCAGAGGCGCTCAGCGCGGCGATTGCGCGGCTCGAACAGCCCTGCCAAGCCATCCTCACCGCAGCGCCGGAGCCGCAGTCCACCCACGCAATCGACTTTCTCCCCGCATTCCGCAAGGCCGGGCTGGTGCGCGACGCAAATCGTGGCGCCCTGCCGCTGTGGATTGCAGTCATCGTATTGTTTGCGCTCAACCTCGGCTTGCTCGTCTGGCGTGACACCGCCGCCACCGCCATGTTCGAGGCGCGCATCGCCGAGCAGCAGCCTGCAGTGAACGCGGTGCGCCGGATCAATGCGCGGATCGCGAAGGCGGATCAGTTTGCTGCCGCCACGGTGAAGGCGCGCAGCGAAGGCGAGCCACTGGCAATGCTTTCGCGCGTCGCCGCGGCCTTGCCGCCGGGTGCCTGGGTGCAGCGCTATACGTGGGTGGCAGACGACGGTCTGCGCATCACCGGCTACCGACCGCAGCAGGCCGACGTGGCGGGCGGACTGCGCCGTGCCGGGCTCAGCGTGCAGCGCTACAGCGATGCGTCGACCGCCGCGCAAAGCCCGCTGGGCCAACCCTTCGAAGTCACCTTGCGGATGACAAAGCCATGAGCACGCGCAGCCTCTCCCCCCGGCAAGCGCAGGCGGTCGCGCTGCTCATCCTGCTCGCGGTGCTGGCGTTTCTGGTCTTCGTGATCATCGCGCCGCTCATCGCGGGCTTCCAGGAACGCGCGGCCCAGCGCGAGCAATATGCCCTCCAATACAGCGCCAACGCGCGCAACATCGCCGCCATCCCGCGCATGCGCCGGATGGCAGAAGCCCATGAGCAGCTGCTCGGCGATTTCCTGCTCGATGCGCCCGATGCCGCCACGGCCGGCGAAGCGCTGCGCCAGCGGTTGCAAACCGCCATCGTCGCGCTTGGCGGCGAGTTTCGCGGCGGCGAGGACATCGCTTCGGCGGACGCTGGCAGGGCCGCCGTGCGTGTCACCGCGCGGCTTTCGGAGGGCCAGCTCAAGCAGCTTCTCGCAAACGCGCAGAATGCCAAACCCTATCTCACCCTGACGACCCTGGTCATCGGCGCCGATGAAGCGCTGGTGACCGGACAGGCTTCCGCATTGGATGTTCAGATTGAAGCTTCGATCCCCTATCGCCCTGCCGCCAAGCGGTAGCAGCGCGCGCCTGCCCGCGCTGCTCCTGCCGGTGCTGGCGGCTGCCGCGCTGCTGCAGCTGGTGCTGCCTTATGGCGACGAGCTCCCGCCGGCCGGCGTGCCTTCACGCGGCAAGCAGGTCGCACCGCCGCCCGAAGTGCCCCGCGTGCTGGTTCCGGCCGCGCTGGCCGAGCGGAGCGTATTCGCACCCGTCGCCGCCGCGGCTGGCGGTGCCCCGGCACCAACCGATGTCCTTGGCGGCGCGGTGATTGCCGGGACGATCAGGCACGGACGCCAGCTCTACGCCGTGGTGCAGGAGCGCGGCGGCCGGATCCGCCAGGTCGCGCCCGGCGGCTTGGTGGCCGGATGGCGCATCTCCGCGCTGACCCCCACCGGCGCCCGCCTGTCGCGCGGCTCTGAACAGTTCACCGTAGCCTATGGCGCCATCCCCACGGGGCCCGCCGCACCCGCCCCTGAAGATTCGGAAGACGGCCAATGACCTCTCGCCAAGTGCGCCTCAAGCCCAGCCTTGTCATCGCCCTGACCAGCACCACGGCCTTTGCCGCGGCACCGCCGCCGTTGCCGATCCCGGCAACCCCGGAACTGGCGCAGATCGACGATCCGGGCGCCGTCCAGAGCGGCCCTGCCCCGGCGCAGTCTGCCGCGCCTGCCGACACCGATTACAAGGTCCGCACGACCCTCGTTCCGGGCACCGAGCCGCAGCCGGTCATTCCGAAGACGGCCGACGTGAAGACGAAGCCGGGCGACATTTCCGTCAATTTCCCTGATGCAGATGTCGCCGTGGTGGCGCAGGCCGTGCTGCGCGACATCCTCGGCAAGAACTACACGATCGCGCGCGGCGTGACCGGCAGGGTCAACCTCGTCACGCCGGGTCCGGTTTCCAAGTCGTCGCTGCTGGACCTGTTCGAGAGGGCCTTGCGGCAAAGCAATCTGGCGATGGTGCCGGTGGCCGGCGGCTTCGAAATCCAGAACTCCGCCGCCGCGCGCGCCGTCATTGCCGCGAACGCGACCGGCTTCGGCAGCGAGATCTACACGCTGCGCTTCATCAATGCCGATGAAGTGCGCAAGGTGCTCGATTCCGTCCTGCCCGGCGTGGTGACCGCGACTGACCCGCAGACCGGCGCCATCACAATCGCCGGTACCACCGGCCAGCGCGCCAGCGCGCGCGATCTGCTCAAGCAGTTCGATGTCGATTGGCTGCGCAACACCAGCTTCGCGCTGTTCGTGCCCGATCGCACCGATGCACGGCTGATCGTACCGTCGATCGACAAGCTCATCAATGCGCCGGATTCGCCCACCCGCGGGTTGGTGCGCCTGATCAGCATGGAGGAGCTCAACGGCATCCTCGCGATCAGCATGCAGCCGCAATATCTCGCCGATGTGAAGCGCTGGATCGAAATCCTCGATCGCGAAGGCGACAGCAACGAGCGCCGGCTGTTCGTGTATCAGGTGCAGAACGGGCGCACCCGCGATCTGGTGCGTACGCTCAACCTGGCCTTCGGGACGGCCAACAACGATAGCGGCGGGCAAGGCAACTCCGGCAACAATGCCTTCGCCGATCAAGGCGATCCGAACCAGACCGGCGGCGCGCGCGGTAACGGGCTCGCCGCAGTCCAGAACGGGCAGACAGCGGGCGCGAACCTCCCCCGTCCCTCCTTCGGGCAAGCGCCGAGCGCCGACAGCACCGCGCAGGGCAACGGCAACGGCAACGGCGGCGCCGCAACGACGATCCGGATCACCGCCGACGAGACCAACAGCGCGATCATCGTGTTTGGCACCCAGCGCGAATATGCCTCGATCGAGGCAGCCTTGCGCAAGATCGATGTCGCCCCGCGCCAGGTGCTGATCGAAGCGGCGATCACCGAAGTCAGCCTCAACGACGATCTGCGCTATGGCGTACAGTGGAATTACCTCAGCGGCTCGAACCAGGTCGGCTATTCCGAAGGCACGACGTCCGCGCCGACGCAGATTTACCCCGGCTTCTCCTACTTCTATGGCGGCAACAGCATCACTGCCACGCTGAACGCACTGCAGGAACGCACCAACGTCAAGGTCGTCTCGGCGCCGAAGCTGCTCGTGCTCAACAACCAGAGCGCCGCGCTGCAGGTAGGCGATCAGGTGCCGATCTCGACCGGTTCGGCCACCAATCTGGTCGGCAATACCAACGCGGTGATCAACACGATCGAGTACAAGGATACCGGCGTTATCCTGAAGATCACCCCGCGCATCAATGCCAGCGGGCTGGTCCAGCTCGATGTTTCGCAGGAAGTCAGCCAGATCAGCACGTCCGCGTCCGGCACTTCTGCGACGCAGCGCCAATCCCCGACAATCTCGACCCGCCGCATCGCCTCGACCGTATCCGTGCGCGACGGCGAAGTGATCGCGCTCGGCGGTTTGTTCAGCGATACCCGAAGCTTCGGCAAGAACGGCATCCCGCTGGTCTCGCAGATCCCGATTGTAGGCGGCCTGTTCGGCACCCACCGCAATACCGAACGGCGCACCGAACTGATCGTGCTGCTGAAGCTCAAGATCATCGCCAACGCCGACGATGCGCGGGCAGCAACCGAGTCCCTGAAGCAGAAAATCCGCCAGCTCGAACCCTTCCAGGGCTCCGCCAAGCAGCCATGACCGGCCTGCCGCAAAACGTGCAGGAACGCGGTTTTGCCCTCGTCGCCGCCGTGGCCAGTCTGGCCGTGTTCGCCGCAATCGCGCTTGTCGTGATCAGCGCGACTCGCATCGATCTCGCCAAGGGGCAAGGCGAACTGACGAGCGCGCAGACGCGGCTGGCGGCAGAGGCCGGGCTGGCGATCGCCCTGCACGGGCTGATCGCCCGCGACGCCGCCACAATCGCGCTGCTCGATGGCCGCACGCAGGACCTCGAATTCGCCGGGACGCACCTCTCCATCGCCTTGATCGACGAGCGCGGCAAGGTGAACATCAACGCTTTCGAAGAACCAGTGATCGAACGTCTGCTGAGCCAGGCCGGTCTGGAAGGCCATGCACTGATGGTCGCGCGCGATTCGCTGCTGGATTGGCAGGACGATGACGACGAGGCCCGCACCGACGGTGCCGAAGCGCCCTATTACGAAAACCGCAGAATCACGCCGCGCAACGGCGGTGTGCAGAGCATCGACGAACTTGGCCTGATCCGGGGCTTCACGCCCGCGCTCGTCGACCGCCTCCGCCCGTACATCACCGTCGAGCGCAACGCGGTACCGTTCAACGCACGCTATGCCGGCCCTGAGGCGCTTGCAGCGGTTGGCGACAGCCGCGGCGCCATTGCCGGTATAGAACGCCAGCGCGAGCTGAACGGCCAGCGCACGGCGATCGCCTTTTCCGACACGGTGTCATGGATCGGGCGGCCGATCACCATTTCCGTTGAAGCGGCCGCGCCCGGACGCGGGCGATACCGCCTTCAGGCGATTGTCGAACTGACCGGAAAGCCCGACCATCCCTACGTCATGCGGCGGATTGTCTAGCGGCAGACCGGGCCGCACCCGGGGTCTGGCAGCAGGCTAGTTTTGTCCGAGCAACATCGCGGTGGCATCATTTGCGGCTGCCATCGGCACACCCCACGGTGCAAACAGTTGCCGCGTCGCCCCCGGTGCCGCCCGCTGGCGCGCGCGCGGCAGGGCACGCGCCTGCACACGCGACGCTGCGAGCGCGGCAAGCCCCGGCTCCTCGCTGGTCGGCGTGGCAGCTGCGGACCCGTTCGCATCGCCAGGCATCCGGTAAAAGATATGCGCACCGATCTGCGCCACGCGGGTGCCGGTGTAGGCCCAATACGGGTTCACGTAGTTGGCGTGATAATGCGTCGCCCCGTTCACGCGGTCAGGCGCCTGCCCGGTGAGCACGGACAAGGCTGCCATCCGGGCCGTCGCCAGCGTGGTATCGCGCAACCGGCGGCGGATCGATCCGTCGCACGTGAACGTGAACTGGCAGCCGGTGGAACGCTGGGATCCTTCGAACACGACACCGCAGACCGAGCTCGGAAACCGGGCGACGCGGGTGCGGTTGAGGATCACTTGCGCCACCGCCTGCTGGCCGGCAATCGGTTCCTGGCCTGCTTCGTAGGCGATGGCCATGGTCAGGCAATCAAGCGCGCGGTCATGCGAGGTTGCAGCAGCGGAAAGACTGTCAACATCAGGCGTGGCCGCGGGCGCATAAGCCGCGAGCGGATTATAGGTGTTCGCGCTCTCTGGCACGGGAGCGCTGCGCACGAAGAGCGGCGTGCTCGCCGGTCCGATCCGTGCCTGCGCAGCAGGGCCGAGCACCATCAGCCCGGCCTGCCCCGGCGCGTCTTCGGCAAACGCTGCTTGCGGTACCACAACCGCCACGAGCAGCGCCATTGCCGCCGCTCCGCGTGCTGCGGCAGAACCGGGCATAACCGAGGGGTTCAAGCAAACCATTATTAACTGCCCTGAACGGGTATTGTTTCATTTGATTGACACATTTTCCCTTGAAGGAAAGGCCGTTCCGTTTCTGGCAGGAATCGTTGCAGCCCCATCATGACGCACGCACCATCACCGCTGATCAAGACAGTGCTCCTCGCGGCCACTATCGGCTGCGCCATGGCGCTTTCGCCGGTGCACGCCGCCAAGGCAAAGCGCGCCGGCGCGAAGCAGCCCGCGGCGGCAGCGCGCTTGCCCGAACGGCAGCTCACCTGTTCGATCCGCCACATCACCAACTTCGATCCGGAAAAGCTGCAGACCGCGGCCGAACTCAAGTACGATGCCGTCCATCCCTTAACGCTGGTGCTCCCCGGCATCCCGGTTCGGACAACTCCGCCGCCCGAGCCGCAGGACGATCCGGAACCCGTCGATCCGCGCACCCGGATCATCGCAGATCCCGGCAACATCGCTCCTACAAAGAGCGGGAGCTTCGACCGGGTGATCGATTACTGGCCCGAGCGGATCGAGCTCTCGGCGGTGATTTCCGGCGATCTGCTCAACGTCATCGTGATCAACCAGTATGATCCGGTGAGGCAGACCGCCAACTTCTTCATGACCCGTGCGACCGAGCTTTCCCGCTATCAGCCGAATCATGTCTACCAGGGCGAATGTCAGGTCCGGCTCAATGCATCGGCCAGCGGAAAGCCGATTGCCTAGCCAAGGCACCGCCGGCTCACGCCTGCGAGGGTCCCGCATCATCGGCTGGGCCGCGCTTGCCGGTGCCGGACTTGCCTGCGCGATCGTGCCGCTCGCCGCTGCCACTGCCCCCGGCGCCGATTGCTTTTCGGCAGCTGACAACGCCCGGTTGCGGTTCGAAGCCTATCAGCAGGCACCGCCCCCGCGTGACGGCGCGCGGTATCCCTATTACCCGCTCTCTGCCGCGGTCTCCGGGCAGTTGGGCCGCCTCGCCTCCGCACCCAAAGGCATTCAGACGTGGTACTATCACTGGGCCAACCGCGTAGCGACACCGCTCGTCGGGGCCGGCGGGCGACAGATCGTGCGCAAGCTGAACATTGAACCCTCTTGGACGGGCAATCGGCGGCACCGCTCGGCGTTCAGCTCGATCGACCGGGCCAACGCCTGCACACTGGCGCAGGCCGCCAGCCTGCTGGGACAGGATGCGCGCGCGCGGCGCTATGCCCGGGATGCCGGCATCACGCTGGTGAACGAGACGGCGCTGCCCGATGCGGCCCCGCCATCCCCTGCCGACACCTGTGTGCTGGCATCAGGCAGATTGCCTCCTCGTGCGAGCGGAATCATGCTGGATTATGAAGTGCAGGACGGACGCACCCCGTCGATGACGGAAGCGTTTCTGGCCGCCTATGCCAAACTCGTCCATGCTGCAGGCAAACAGGTGATGTTGCTGGTCAATCCGCTCGATTCCCCGGGCCAACAGCGCTTCACCGGCGTCACCGCCGAAAACGCGCATCGGATCGTGGCGCTGTTCGAACGGACGACCCTGGTGCTGTGGAGCGGCAATGCGCAAAAGTCGCTGCCCGCCAGTTACGCGGCCCAGATGAACATCGTCAAAGCCGGCGGACCCGTGGATACGCGGCGCCTGCTCGTCGATTTCGAATTGGCCGGAACCACGCTCGACGATGCCCGCTTTGTGCGCGAGGCGATCATCCGCGACGGGCTGGCCGGAGTCATGTTCTGGCGCAACTATGCGGTCCAGGGCGGCTCTTGCGCCGCGCCGGTCAACCAGCGGATCGCGGCGATCGCGTTTGGCGACGGCGCGAGCGACAGCCACTGAGCGCCCCAAGCCGGCGCGCGCGCCGACACGAGAGCGACTTCAGGGGCCCGTCAGCGCAGCGCCCGGCGTTCCCTATCAGTCATCAAGACCCGAGCAGACGCGCTCGATCGCCGAGAGTGCATCCTTCAGGCGCGGCAAGTCAGACGCGACCTGTTCGGGATATTCGTTCTTGACGAACTGGAGATAATCCTGAGCACTATCAACGCCATAGAGCTGCTTGATCAGCCGCACTTTGGAAATCGCCATCATGTACCGGCGCGCAGGATCGCAAGAGCGCTGCATCGCGATGCTGGCCAGACGTTCCTGCTCGCGCGGGGGGACCCCCTGCTCGAGCTGGTCAATTGCAGATTCCGGAATCGCCTTGGTGCACAGGAAGAGCGCCGTCGAACAGACTTCTCCGATGTACGTGAAGTACTCTTCAAAGAATTCCTGATCGGTCTTGATGAACGGCAGCCGGTCGTAAAAATAATCCTGCTGCACCACGATCGAGACGCCGGGGATCAGCTTGGGAAAATAATTTCGCAGCACGAAGCGGCTGATTTCCGGCAGCTTCAGAACATCGAGGAACAGGATCTCGATCGGGTCTGTGATGCCGAGCCCGGTCTCCAGAATATCCCCTATGCGAAGATCGACGAGATCGGCGACCGGCAGGATATTGGCTTCGACAGCCTCGGCAAACGATTCCCCAGCCTCAGCCATGCCTTCGACATTGTTGCGCTTGAAGAACGCCGGCATGCCGGGATTGATGATACCCCGTTCGAACGAGACGATCGGCTTCTTCCAGCGCTTCGTAGCCTGCTTGAAGTGGCTGTTCAGTCGAAGACCTTCGCCGAAGCACACGGTTGACGCACCAAGGAAGATGCCTGCGTCGACAATCAGGCCCTCACCGCAGTAACGATCGCGTGCGAGCGTGTAGAGCACGCGGCGTTCCAGCATCGACATCATCGACGGAACCTTCATCGCCGTCGGGCTGATATTGCCGAGCAGGCGTGAGAACGCGGGATTGAACCGCACCATGCGCATCGGTTCGACCTCAGGATGCGGCTCCGCCGCGACCAACCCCGCCGCCGCTGGACCTTCCTTGACCATCACCGAATTCCTTTTCACAATGTCATGCATCGTCGTTTGCCATATCCCGCCAGATCCAATCGCCGGCATCTTTTTCCATCACCGAAGCCCGGGGCACGACAGTGACAACGGCACTGCCAGCCCCGCACTGATTCAGGCGGCCACGCGTCCAGCAATCAACCCGGTTCGTCATGATCGGCGTGTAAAGCCTGCTGCCCTGCCATTCAGATAATGGTCAGTAGGTAAAGCGCTGCGTTGTCCGGCTCTTGCCGATGCTGGTGATCTCGTTGAGCAGCTGCGCCAGCTTGCCCACCTGAACCGACTGCGACGTCGAGACATAGACCACGTCACGGTCACGCATCGTGAAGTTCTGGGCCAGCAGCAGACCGTCGGCCGACTTGAGGTTGACCTGATACACCACCGGCACGGTCGAGTTCGCAGCGAGATAGTCTGGCAGCGGATCGGTACGGAGCGACTTTGCGACATCCACCGGTTCATACCGAAGCACATAGACCCCATAAGGATCGGCAAGGCTGTCGTTGAGCCCGCCGCCATTCCCGAGTGCCTCCGCCAGGTTCACCTTCGACTTGGCAAAGGTCACTTCCTGGTTCTTGTTGGTCGCACCCAGCACGACCAGGGTCTGAGGCTCCTGCGAGAGGGTCACAAGATCGCCAGGAACCAGATAGATATTCTCCTTGGGGTTGGCCTGCAGATCGACGAGGCGCACGGACCGCACGATGCCACCGCGCGTCAACTGGACGAGCATGTCGCGCGCCTTGCCGGTCGTCCCCCCCGCTTGCGACAGCGCATCGAGCAGGCGTGTGCCTGCGCCTGTCAGCGGCACCCGGCCGGGACGATTGACGTCGCCGCCGACGGTAACGGCATTATCGGTCGACTGCACCACTTGAACAAGCGCCTGCGTCTGGTTCGACTTCCCGCGCAACGCCGCGATGATCGCCTGCTGAACCTGGCGCGTGGTCAGACCCGCTGCGCGAATCTCGCCGGCAAACGGCACCATGATCGTGCCGGATTGATCGACCGTCTGAACCGGCACCGTAGCACTCTGCGCGCCGACCAGGCCCGTCTGGGTACTGATGGCGGGATTGACCTGTCCAAGCAGGCCGGATCCGAACTCCCAGAGCGTGACCGAAACCGCATCGCCCACATGGATCGTGACGACTGGCGGCGGCGCCGGCGTAGCAAGCGGGCTGAACCCGTCAGGCGCGGCGCGCGAGAGCGCTGTCAGCGTGATCCGATCGACGGGAACCAGCAGGAACGGGGGCGCTTCACTGGCACCCTCCGTCGATATCTGCTTCGAAAGCGGCCCGTTGACCGGCATCGAGGCACATGCCGCCAGCGAAAGCATCAGCAAGCCCGGCACAAGCGTTCGGGCAAGGCGTGAACGCGAAAGTCCGCTCATTACAGCGACGGTCGGCGAGAGTTCATGATCTGTCACGGGGCGCCCCAGGTTCGTAGCAAGAGATGAAAGGAAGGCAGTACATCGGCTCACTCGACGATCTTGGCCATGGCCTCGCTTCCGGGCCTGCCTTCATCGAATATCGACGCTTCGGTCACCTGACTGACCGCCACCGCTTCCTGCTCGGCAGCGACATCGGCTTCAAACAAGGCAATCGCATCGCGCAGATTGTCGAAGAATACCGGAGATCTCCCGCGCCGCAGCACGAGTGCGCAATCGCAATAGGCTTCCGCCACGCGGGTCTGCCGGGTGGCTAACACGGCGCCAGCCGTCGCCGTCCGGGCCTCATACAACTGCCGCCAGAGATCACGCGTCGCCGGATCGCCGGGACCAATGATATTGTCGAAGAGATAGGTATCGAACGGAAGCGCATAGGTCAGCGCGTAAGCGACCGAGCGCCGGGCAGGTACGGAAAGATCGCGCATCGGACGGTCGATGCTGTCTTTCAGATCGAGGATCCCGCAAATGAAATCCACGACTTCCGCAGGATCGGCATCATAGACCCGGGCGGCGAAGATGATGTTCTGCCGCACCGTGTTCGAAAAGCGGAACGCACGGTTATAACCCGCCGGAAACGACAGATGCGCACGCCGTTCGATGCGCCCACCCGTCGGATCGATAACCCCGGCAAGGAGGCTGACAAGCGTGGTCTTGCCCGTTTCGGGGCCGCCCAGGATTGCCATGCGGCGGTGCGAAGGCAAATCGATCGTCAAGCCGTCGATTTCGTTCTGGCCACGCTGATAGGCGAAGCTGACATTGTCGAGCCTGATCATCGCTCAATCCTTCTCTTCAAGATATCGACGCGTTCCCGCTTCAAGCAGAAGCCCGAGGAACAACAATACCGCTGTGAAAGTGATGATGTAGGCGTGATCAGTCAACTCATTGGGATAGAACGGATAAAATGCGTGACGAAACCAATTAACACCGTGGATTACGGGGTTGAGTGCAAAATACCAACGAGTGTCTGGCGTCAGGTATGCGGCTACAAAGTACGGCCCGGAGAAATGCAGCGAAGCACGCGCGATCCCCGGCCAGAGCAAATCCCACGCCGGCACGATCCGTGCGATGACCGAATTCAAGATGCCGGTCGCAATGCCGAGCATGAGAACGACCAGCAGCGAAAGGACCGCTGCGATCGGATCGCCGGGAATGGCCGCATTGACACCCAGAAACATGTACAGGCCGGCGAAGAACACGATCGCAACAAGCGCACTGCTGACGAGGTGCAGCAAGGCATGCACCAGAATGTGGTCGAACGGCCGCTCGATGGGAAATCGCTGCCGCTGTGCCACTGCGTTCAACGGCTGACGCAGGCGCAGCGATGTATGGATGAAAAGATAGATCGGAAAAACGCCCGTGCCGATGAATAGCAACAGGCTCGATCCATAAGGCGGATCCTGTGACAATGCGGAGAACAGCAGGCCGATCGTGGCAACGATCACCAGCGGCTCGATACCCGAGGCCAGATAGCCAAGTGCGAACTTCTGCCCATGCCGCATCCCCGCTTCGCGGAACAACAGGGCAGAAAGCACGTTGTACTGATTGCGGAGCGCCAACCGCCGCGGCCCCGCCGCGTAGATGCGGCCGCTAGGATAGGTCTGTGTCAAAGCCTATGCTCCAGGATCGAGTTGCGCACCAGCATCCCGATCACCCAGACCATGCCGGCACCGGCGATCAGCAGCAGCAGCGCGACCCAGCGGTTGGGTGCGGTCGGGCTTTCCGGCAGCGTCGGACGCACATAGGTGGTCAGATAAAGCCGCTGTGCCGCAGCAGCAGCCTTCGCCTGGCTCAGGGCCGATTGAGCTGCAGAGAGCTCGCCGTTGGCATTCGCAAGCTGCGCGGTGAGGACTTGGAAGTTGTTGGTCGAGGCCGTGTTCGATGTGCTGATCGCATCGGCCAGAGCCCGCTGGTTGGCCACGAGCTGTCGGCGCAGAAGGATGATCTGCGGCGCCCTCGGATTGCGCAGCTCGCCTTCGAGCACTTCGATCTGCGACTGGAGCTGGGCGATGTTGGCCCGCGTCGTCGTCGCGACCTGGGTGTTGGCCTGGATGAGGCCGACCGATGCGCTGTCCGCACCGCCATGCGCGAGGCTGGCGAGCTGGCGTTGCAACGTCGTCACGTTCTCGGTGGCCCGGTCGAACTGCTCCTTGGCGAACCGCACCGTATCCGTCTGCGACTGGTTGCCGATGTCATTGACCAGCTGGTTGGCCTGCGTGAGCAGGGTATTGGCAATATTGAGGCTGTCCTGCGGCGCGTATGCCTTGACGCGGACGAGCGCGAGGCCGGTCGTCACGTCATAGTCGGACGACACCATGCCCTTCCAGTACCGGCCAAGCTCTTCCTGGCTCGCATTGTCGGCAAGGCGAGAAAACGGATCGCTCGGCTTGCTGTACATCGCCTTGAGGTTGACCTTGGCGTGAACATCCTTGGCCGCCTGCGGGCTGCGGGCGTAATCGGCCACGGTGAAGTTGTCGAGCAGATCGCTGCCGGGTGTGGGATTGCCACCGAACAGCGCCGAAAGCGCCGCACCGCCGTTCGATTTCGGCAGCGCGGCAGGGTTGCCCACCGGCACGCGTACCGAAAAACGGAACTCGGTGACATATTGGTCAGGCAACACGAAAAAGATGTACATCGCCCCCAGCACAATCGGCGCGATGAACGAGAGCACCAGCCAAATCAGGCTGCCCTTCGACATCAGCGTGGTGCGCCCGGGCAGCGACGGTCCGGAGGTATCACTTTCAGACTTCGAGTCCGCTGAAGAGCGCAGCATGAAGGGACCATCGGACTGCGGCGCGGTCGGCGTTTCGGTCTGGGTCCCGGCAGCAGCGGTGTTGGCCATTGCCGGCTCCGAAACATCAAGCCCTTTATACTCGCGGTTGGTGCGCAGCGGCGCCTCGACCAGCTCGGCCTCGCGGCTGCCCGTCCGGCCCTCCGCACGCGAGCTGGGCAGACGGGACATCAGGTCGCGCAACGAGCGCGAAGCGGCCTGCGACGCACCGTCGCCAGCCTGCTCCTGCCCATCCACGGGCTTTTGCCCATCGCCTGTCTTGCCGCCAACCACCATGTCTTTACCCCCTGTTATGTCCCGACCCGGTTGCTAACCGATCCCGCATCCATTCCAATCGCGGCCAGAATGGCCGAACTCAGTCACATCGCTGTTGGCAGCCGTGCGTACACGTCATTGCCGACCAGCTTGAGGGCGACTGCCGGCACTGGCGGCTCGCAGCGGACAATGTTCGAAGTCTCCTGACGCGGTTCGGCCGGACTTTCGGGATGGGGTCCAGTCCACTGCGATACACAAGGAATCTTCGCGCGGTCGCAACGGTCGGCGTAACGCCGTGCGATGTCGGTCACTTCCTCCGCCAGCCCCTCATGAAGCCGTGTCGGCCGCAAGCCCAGCTTCAGAAACCGCTCGTTGCAAACCGCCAGCTCATTCTCCGCAGCTTCGACGCGCGGATTGGGCACCAGCTGATAGGGCGCGCCGGTCATCTGCTCGATCATCCGGGCCAGATCGATCAGCCGGTGCGTCTCGGTCATCTGGTTCATGATCGCAACGCGCTCGCCGCGCTGCGGCGGATTGGCAATCGCCAGCTCGATGCATCGCACGGTGTCACGGATGTGGATGAACGCACGCGTCTGACCGCCCGTGCCGTGTACGGTCATGGGATGGCCGATCGCGGCCTGCATCAGGAACCGGTTGAGCACGGTGCCATAGTCGCCATCGTAATCGAACCGATTGATCAGCCGCTCGTCGAGGCTGGTCTCGTCGGTCTGCGTACCCCACACGATGCCCTGGTGCAGATCGGTGATGCGCGTCTTGTAGTTGCGGTTGTAATACCAGAAGAACAGCGCGTCCTGCGACTTGGTCATGTGGTAGATGCTGCCCGGGTGCGCCGGGTACAGGATCTCGATTTCCTTGGCACCTTCCGGCGTGTTGACCGTCACGGGCAAGTACCCCTCGGGGATCTGCATGCCGGCCGTGCCGTAGCCATAGACCCCCATCGTGCCGAGATGCACGAGATGGACATCGAGCCCGCTGTCGACGATCGCCGACAACACATCATGCGTCGCATTGAGGTTGTTGTTGACGGTGTAGCGCCGTTCGCGGGTCCCCTTCATCGAGTACGGCGCGGCGCGCTGTTCGGCGAAGTGGACGATCGCGCGAGGCCGCTCGCGCTGGATAAGATCAAGGAGCTGGTCGTAATCTTCGCCCACGGTGAGCTGGACAAAGCGGATGTTGCGCCCGGTGACTTCGCGCCACGCGGCAAGCCGGACGCCGATGGAGCTGATCGGGGTCAGCGAATCGGCAGCGAGATCGATGTCGATCTTCCGGCGCGAGAGGTTGTCGACGATCACGACGTCATAGCCGAGCTTCGACAGGTGCAACGCCGTCGGCCAGCCACAGAATCCGTCGCCGCCAAGCACGATGACTGTTTCCAAGTTCTTACCCCCCAAATCGTGTCTGGCGGCGAACCACATCCAAACGGATCGACCCGCCCCAGCAAAGGCCGGATCAGATCCCGGTTTCGCGATCGTGACGCCTGATCAGGCGCAGACCTTCGAGCAATGCCCCCAGAATCCAGCGCTGTTCCATCGGCGTGGCGCTCTCCTTGTAGTAGCCGAGAACTTCGCGGATCGTTGCCGGGAAAGCCGCGATGGCAGCTTTGACCCGCGCCGTTTCACCTTCAGCAAGAAGATTGAAAGCCGCTTCGATTTCAACGACTTCGTCTTCCTTGAGCAGAGCGGCAACATCATCCGAAATAGCAAGTTGCTGCTTCTTCACCTTGCACAGCGGCTCACGGATCCCGCCTTCGGGAGGCTGGCGGACAATCTTGATATTGCGCGGCTCGTCGATGAAAAGAAGCATGAACGTCGCTCCAAAAGCGGTAGGTCTTTACCGGCCGCTAATTGCTCAATGTGACACGGTTGCGACACGGTTTGGCGCGGGCTGTTTTAAAATGGGGCGAGCGCGCAGCGCCTCACGAAGCCACTTCAAGCGGGCTGGCGCACCTGTCCGTCACCTGTCGCGGCGCGCGCGAAACCACGCCCAGGTCCGGGCGAGGCCATCGGCCAGCGAGGTGTCCGGAGCATAGCCCAAGGCGGCTCTCGCCCGCGAGACATCACACCAGGTACGTTCGATCTCACCCGTCCGCGCCGGGCGATATTCGACGTCGATCCGCTCCGGCGCAACCACCTGCCGCATCGCGTCGATCAGTGCATTGACCGAGACCGGCACCCCGGAACCCAGTTGCAGCACACCGGATTGTTCATGCGAGATGCCGCACATGATGCCGTCGCACAGGTCGTCAACGAACACGAAATCGCGTACCTGTTCGCCGTCCCCGTGGACGATCAGCGGTTGCCCTTCGGCAATGCGCCGGAAGAACGCGGCGACAACGCTGCCCTTGTGGTAGGAACGCGGGCCATAAACATTGGCAAACCGCAGCGAAAGCGCGGAGAAACCGTAGCTGCCCGACCAGGCGGAGCATAGCCCTTCGACGGCCAGCTTGGTCGCTCCATAGGGAGCGATCGGGTTGGGCACCATGGCTTCATGGACAGGCGGGGTGGCATCGCCGATGATCGCGCCGCCGGTGGAAGCATTGACCAGACGTCGGATGCCCCGCGCGCGCATCGCCTCCATCAGGCGGAAGCTGCCGACCACGTTGACGTCGAAATTGAACGCCGGATCGGCGATCGATTCGATGACGCGGGTGTCCGCCGCCAGGTGGACCACCGCGTCGACCCCGTCGAGCGCGACGTCGAGCGCTGCAGGATCGCGGATGTCGCCGTGGACGAATTCCCCGGCAAAGTCGTCGAGGTGGTCGCGCCGCCCAAGGATTTCATTGTCGAGCACCCGCACCTGCCAGCCCGCTGCGGCCAGCCGCGGAACGAGATTTGCGCCGACGAAGCCGCAGCCGCCGGTAACGAGAACCCTCATCGGCCGAACATCGACATGATGGTGGAACGCTGGCGGACAATCTGCCCTTCCATCACCGTCAGCAGCCCGCCCGGCAGGATGACCCCGCTATCGGCCAGCACAACCGCAATTTCATGTGCTCCCCCGTTGCGGACGATATCCGGGACCGGCACTGAAAAGCTCCCGTCGCTTTGACCATCGATGCGGACCCGCGCAAAGAAGGTGCCGTCGGCGAACAAGGCTAGGTCGCAGCGCCGCGCGCGGTCATGACGATGGCGTACGCTCCCGCTGATGGCTCCGGAGCTGTCAACTTCCACCATTCCGTCATATCCCATGTTGGCAAATGTTACACTGCGGGGCATGATCAACCCGTCGTTCAAGACGATGTCGCTGCCGCTGACCGCAATCCGAAAGGCAAGACCTGCCTTGCGCCGGTTTTTTTGCGCTGGGATGTCGACCACAAAGCCGGCCCGCCGTGCTTCGTCCGGAACGTCCGCAAACGGGGCGAAGGGGCTGTCGGCAACCGCCCGCAAGACAGTGCCGTCGATCATGACTTCCACGCCCAGCGGCGGAGCATCCTTGCGCAGCTGTCCGACCCAGCCGTGGATGCGGTTGTGATGAACGCCGAGCAACTGACCGACGACTTCGCCCTCTCGGGTCACATCGCCGCGCGCGACCAGCGTCTTGAGCAGGGGTGACAGCGTCCGGACACGAGGGGCGCGGGGCTTGGTCACCGGCATGGCGAGATCTTCACCAGCAACCATGTTGAGCAGTGCGAGGTAATTGCCGAGCCCGCCGGTGCCGCTGCCGTTCGAGCGCGCCTTGCCTTGCCTGGTGCGGGCGGCAGGCTTGGCGCTGGCTACCGCAGGAACAGACGGGACGGCAGGCGCCGGTTGGTTCCGGTCGGGCTTCAGGCCGGCCATGATGCGCATCAGCACGCCTTCGGGATTGGCACTGGCGGCGAGCTTGCCCTTGCCGCCGCCACGCGTCGCCATCCCGCGCGCGAGGAGCAAGGTATCGCGCATCGCCAGCGGTGCCGCCGCCAGCATCGGACGCAGCACCCGAAAGCCCGTGGCGGACAGATCATAACCACGGGCTCGCAACCACTCCGCCGGTTGCGCAACAGTGCTGCCCAGCCGCAGGGGCACGGTTTCGCTGGCATATCCGGCCAGTTGCGCGCGCGCGACAAACTCGTGGTCATGGCCCAGCAGCCGGTAGTCGCTGGTGAATCCGTCGAGTTTCAGGAAGGCATCGCGGCGCACGAAGAGCGGATTTTCGGTGTCGTCATCGCGGAAGAACGCGTCGGACACGCCGACGATGAACGGCGCCTTGAGATCGGGGGGACCTTCCGCCCCGAGTTCGCGCACTTCGACAAGGAAGTTCATCACCTGGGCATCGGTGCGGCGGGCAATCCGCTCAAGTTCGCCCAGCGCGCCGGGCACCAGCGTCGCCCCTTCCCACACGAACAGGGCAAAATCGCTGGTCGCTGCTTCCGCCAGGCGGTTGAACGTGGCGCCGGCGTCGAGATCGAAACATTCGACCGCGCGCGGTGCAAACCCATGGCGTGCCAATGCCGCCGCAGCAACGGCGCAGTCCTCGTCACTGTCGCCATCAACACCCACCAGCACTTCACGCGGAGGCACGGTCTGCGCAGCAAGACTGGCGAGTGTTGCCTCCAGCGCAGCGGCATGGCCGAGGAAGTAGATGCAAACCGCTGTGCCCGGCTGATCGGGAGCAGGCGCCTGTTGACCCCGCGCCCGGTCCAGCAGCTGTTGGTGTAGAGGACCCTTGAGCTGCCGGTGGAACGTGCTCCAGATCGCCAGATTGGCATCATTGCTGAAACTGGGGCGCGGCACCATTCCGCCGAGCGTCAGGGCCTCTTCCAGCTTGTCCGCCAGCGACACCGGGTGCGGCAGGCACAGCACCGCCGCATGATCGCGCGGATCGATCAGCTCGGCATTGCCGCCGACGTCGGTCGCAAGCGTCGGAATCGCACAGATCGCCGCTTCGTAGACGGCCATCGAGCTGTTTTCGATGACGGAAGGCATGATCGCGAGCCGCTTGCCGCCCAGCAGGTATTCGATCGCTTCATATTGCTGGAAGCCGGTCAGGATCTGCACCTCGCAAGGCCACCCTTCCGACACTTCCCGGATATAGTCGGGCGTATCGAGCTCGGGATGGCTGGGCAGGCGTCCACCCGGCTTGCCCATGAACGTGATGCGGCGCGGCAGCGGCACACCCTTGCGCACAAGCCGGCGGATCGCCTGGCAGAAAATGAACAGCCCTTTGCGCACTTCCAGACGGCCAAAGAACACCAGCTCGTCGATCGGCGTGCGAGTACCGGGAGTCAGCGTGCGCGCGCGCATCAAGGGTTCTAGCGACGTGAACGTTGCGACATTGGGCTGCACGAACGTGCGCCCCTCGGGCAGCGCATAGCCCTGGCTGGCCATCCAGCGCAGCAAGTGCAGACTCCCGCCGACCACGATATCGCCCAGTTCGACACTGCGGCGCTCAGCGTACGTCTTGACGAGATCGTCGGCACGATCGAGCATATGGCCACCGTAGAGCCGGTTCCACATCCACGGGCTCGACGTCTTCACCACGAACAGCGTCCGTGCAAACGCCCAGCCCTGCCGCTTGGCCAGCAGGCACAAGTACCCGGTGCCCCGCCATTCCGAAACGTGAACGACATCCATCGGATTGTCGATCAGCCAGCGCATCATGTTGTAGGGCACCCGCAGCCAACGATCGGCGTTGGAGACAAAGCGCTCGGTGCTAGCGTAGTCAGGCGCGGGCACCAGCCTCACCCCTTTCTTCGCGTAATGGTTCACCCAGTGCCCGATCGTTTCGGTCTCGACCTGTTCGCCGCGCAGATAGAGCACGGTAACGTCAAAACCCTGCTCGGCCAGCATCAACGCAAGGTTGGCATAAGTGCTGCCAATCCCGCCGTTGCGGACCGGACCGGTGATCTGCTCGGTCGCGATGCAGATACGGAGCGGTTGACCGACATCGGCTTGCCCGGACCCTGATTGCTCGGCTTCCCGTCGGGCGGCGTCAGCATCGAGCAGGCTGTCGAGCCCCGGCAGGCGCAAGTGCCATGCATCGGGATGGCGCGTTTGCAGACCGTCGATCCGGCCTTCCGCCGCAGGTCCGCACAGATATCGCTCGATATCGGAAATGATGTGTTCGCCAAAACCCTCGGCGCTGTCACCCTGGCCGCGAGGGCCCTGCGCAATCGCGTCGTTGTGTTCGCCTGTCCCGCGCGATGCCATCTCAACCCCTCGTCGCACCCGCCGGTATCGGGCTAGTTTGTCAATTTGATGTCACTTTGCACTGTGGGTGTCGGCAGGGCGATGCCGCCCGCGCAGCGGCTCGGTGACGGTGATATCCGGGCAAGAACGATGCGATCCGGTCTTGCCGAACCGGCTGGAGGATGGTTCGGACGGCCAATGGATCCTGACGCATTGACCACCTTCAGCGGGTTTGCAGCAGCCGGCAGCCTTGCGCTGGTGGCCGCAATTCTGACCGCTTTGCGCGAACGTCGCCACCAGCGCCGAGCCGATCTCGATCAGGTCAGCCTTGTTCCCTGGCAGTTCCTTTCAGCGGTATTCTCGATGCTCGCCGTCATTCTCCTGGTAACCGCCGCAAAGCTTTACTTCACAGCGGTCAGCTGATCACGGCGCCCGTGTCCCATTGACCTTGCGCCTGCACGAACCGATTATGTGACAGAAACGTTGCTGAATTTGGCAACAATCTGACAGCGCTTGCAGGGGTCTGTTCGCGAAAGACATAGTGCTTCATAGATCGGTGTGTAAGCCGCGTTTCCTGCTGCTGGGCACTCGGCCAATCGCGTTCACCGGCTCAACCCCGGCGAACGAAGCGGACCGAATGCGCCAGATCGGATATCGGGCCGAACCGCGCGCCGGACCGGATCGGTCCGGTTGAGATACGTCACGCCCCGAGGTCCTCGCCGACGGCTTCGTCATCAACGGAAACAAGAGTGACATGATCGGTTCGCCCTTCCCCTGGCCAAGTGTCATCGTTGCTGCCGGTACTTGCGCCGTCATGCTGGTGATCGGGGTCTATCCGGTCCTTGCCATCTCGGTGCTGATCGTGTGGCTGGGAACGCTGCTGCTGTCTCGCCCCGAACCCGTGATCGAAGTGCGCGTGCCCGATGAAGGCTCGGTCTCGCGGCAGGCCATGGTTGAACTGGTCGAACCGTTCAGCGTCCCCGTTCTGATGCTCGACAACCAGCGCATCGCTGCCGCCAATGCCGCAGCGCGCGAGGCACTGGGGCCGCACATCGTCGGACAGGATGCCCGCGTCGCCCTGCGCCATCCCGAGGCGATCACCTTGCTCGACAAGCCGCAGGGCACCGTCATGGTCCGCGGACTGACCGGCGCGCGCAGCATCTGGCAGGTCCGCCGCGTTGCGATCGACCAGCGCTACTCGCTGATCGAGATGGTCAACCGCACGGCCGAAGCCGATATCAGCCGCTCGCACACCGATTTCGTCGCCAATGCCAGCCACGAACTGCGCACGCCGCTGGCGTCGATCATCGGCTATATCGAAACGCTCGCCGATCCCGATGCCAAGGTCGATGCGGCCACGGCCGCGCGGTTTCACAATACCGTGCTGCGCGAATCGAGGCGGTTGCAGAGCCTGGTCGAAGATCTCATGTCGCTCTCGCGCATCGAGGCGGAGAAGCACGATCTGCCGCGCGAGCAGATCGACCTTGGCCTCTTGGCCGCCAGCATCGGGTCGGAAGTGGCTTGCACTGCCGGCGAAGACCGCATCCTCGTCAAGGTGACCGATGCGGTGGTGACCGGAGACCGCCAGCAGCTTGACCAGATCATCCGCAACCTCATCGACAATGCCCTCAAATACGGCGATCCCGGCCAGCCGATCAGCATTGCGGTAGAGCGCGATGGGAACGAAGCCGTATTCTCGGTGACCGACCGCGGCGAAGGGATCCACCCCGATCACATCCCCTATCTCACCCGCCGTTTCTACCGCACCGATCCCGGCCGCAGCCGCGCGGCTGGTGGCACCGGACTCGGCCTTGCCATCGTCAAGCACATCGTCGAAAGACACCGCGGCAAACTGGATATCACGAGCAAGCTGGGCGAAGGGACGACCGTCACCGTCCGCTTGGCACTTGTGATGATTCCGCAGAAAGAATTGTCATAGATCTGTCATTCCGTGGCCGCATGACCCCACAGCGCTGGGAGCCGAAGGGAAGCTTACGATGATTGCGAATCGTGTCGTTGCCGGATCGGTGCTGCTTGCGGTCACCCTTGGCCTCTCCGCCTGCGGCGGCCAGCAGAGCGCTACACGCGATCAGGTTCGCGCCGTCGGGTCCTCGACCGTTTATCCCTTCGCCAAGGCGGTCGCGGAATCGCTCGCCAAGTCCGATGCCACCATCAAGGCACCGATCATCGAATCCACCGGCACGGGCGCGGGCATGAAGCTGTTCTGCGCCGGCATCGGCCCGCAGCACCCCGATATCGAAGATGCCTCGCGCCGGATGAAGAAGTCCGAGTTCGATGACTGCGTGAAAAACGGCGTAAAGGAGATCGTCGAGATCCAGGTCGGTCTCGACGGCGTCGCCTTTGCCGAGGGCAGCCAGGGTCCCGGCGTCGCGCTGACTCCCGAGGACGTCTACAAGGCACTCGCCAAGACCCCGTTTGGCAAACCCAACACGGCCAAGAGCTGGAAGGACGTCAACCCCGCCCTCCCCGACGAGCCGATCCTTGTCTACGGTCCGCCCTCCACCTCGGGGACACGTGATGCGCTCAAAGAACTGATCCTGACGCGCGGCTGCGAAAGTGATCCCGCAATGAAGGCGCTCAAGGACAGCGACAAGGCCAAGCATGACGCCATCTGCGGCGAAGTCCGCGAGGACGGCGCCTATGTCGACGCGGGCGAGAACGACAACCTGATCGTCCAGAAGATCGAGGCGAACCCCAAGGCCATCGGCATTTTCGGTTTCTCCTATCTCGAAGAGAACCGCGACCGCCTGAAGGGCCTGACCATGTCCGGCGTGATGCCGACTTACGAGACGATCAGCGACTTCTCCTATCCCGGCGCCCGTCCGCTCTACATCTATGTGAAGAAGGCGCACATAAAGGCGATCCCGGGCTTGCAGGCCTATGTCAACGAATGGGCCAAGCTGTGGAGCAAGGGCGGCGTGCTGGCCAAGGCCGGCATGGTCGTCGCGCCTGACGCGGTGCTTGCCACCAGCGCCAAGGCCGCCAGCGAGCTGCCCGTGCTCGATGGCGCGCAGCTGAAATAAGGACCGGGCAAGCGGTCATGACGCCAGGCATTCTGTTCCTGCTGGCCTTCGGGCTGGGTCTCGTCGGCTGGCTGGCCGGACGCTCGCGTGCATGGGTCTTCCGCCGGGCCGCGCCGGATGGCCGGATCCATTCGCTGCCCGATTTCCACGCCTGGTATGTCGGCCTCTGGGTTGCTGTCCCTGCCGCGCTGTTCGGTCTCCTTTGGGATGCGATCAGCCCGGCCCTCGTGCTGCAGCATGTGCTGGCCGACCCGGCCGCCGCGGCGCTCCCTGCTTTCGGCTTCGAGCGCGAGGCGATCATGGGCGAGGCCCGCGCTGTCGCCACCGGGGCCGCCCGCGCCGTGTTCAACCCCGAGGCGGAAGGCCTTGTCGAGCCCTATCGCGCCGCGCTCGCGCGCTACAACATGATCGGTCTTGCCGTCACGTTGGTGATCGCCTTTGCCGGCGGTGCCTTCTCGTTCCTGCGCCTGCGCCCCGATTTCTCGGCGCGCACCCGGGTCGAGCGCGCCGTGATGGGTGTGCTGCTGCTTGCCTCGCTGGTTGCCATCCTCACCACGATCGGCATCGTCGCCAGCCTCGTGTTCGAGACCGTCCGCTTCTTCGGCATGGTCTCGCCCATCGACTTCCTGCTGGGTACGCACTGGGCGCCCGATCCGATGAGCAGCGGTACGCCCGATGGCAGTGCCTTCGGTGCGATCCCGCTGTTCTGGGGCACGATCTACATCGGCGCGATCATCGCGATGGCTGTCGCGATCCCGCTCGGGCTGATGAGCGCGGTCTACCTCACGCAGTACGCGAGCAACTCGGTCCGCCAGATCGTCAAGCCGCTGCTCGAGATCCTCGCCGGCGTGCCGACCGTCGTCTACGGCTATTTCGCGGCGCTGACCGTCGCGCCTGCCGTACGCGATGCAGCGCAGGCCATCGGCATTGCGAACGCCTCGACCGAGAGCGCGATGGCCGCCGGCCTTGTCATGGGCGTGATGATCATTCCCTTCGTCTCCTCGATGGCCGACGACAGCATCGCCGCTGTCCCCCAGGCGATGCGCGACGGCAGCCTTGCGATGGGCGCCACCCGCGCCGAGACGATCCGCAAGGTGCTGATCCCCGCCGCGCTCCCCGGCATTGTCGCGGGCATCATGCTCGCGATCAGCCGCGCCATCGGCGAGACGATGATCGTCGTCATGGCAGCCGGCGCATCGGCCAACCTCACCGCCAATCCGTTCGAATCGATGACGACGGTCACCTTCCAGATCGTCGCCATGCTGACCGGCGAAGGCAGCTTCGATCACCCCGCCACGCTGTCCGCTTTCGCGCTCGGCATGGTGCTGTTCCTTGTGACGCTGACGCTCAACTTCATCGCGCTGCGCGTGGTCAAGCGTTACCGCGAAGCTTATGAGTAAGGCGCCATGAGCACGCCCAGAGACCCAGCCGCGATCGAGGCCCTGCGAGCCACACGCCAGGCCCGCATGCAGGCCGGCCTTGCCCGCCGCTACCGCGCCGATGCCCTGTTCCGCTGGGCTGGTTTCGGCGCGGTCACCTTTTCGGCGCTGATCCTCGTGCTGCTGCTCGTGTCGATGGCATCGAGCGGCTGGGCCGGCTTTCACCGCAGCGAACTGCGCATGACCGTGCCGATGCGTGGACATATCCAGATCGATCCGGCACGTCTTGCCCAGCCCGATCCTCTCGGCGGTCTCGAGGTCGCCGGCCTTCCTGCGCTCGTCAACACTGCCGCTGTCAACGCCTTGGGCCCCGGTGGCGATGCGCTGATCGCCGATGGCGCGTGGCGCGAAGTCGGCGCCAAACTGGTGGCCGATCCCTCGCTGCTAATGAGCAACGAAATCTCGGTCTCGATCCCCGCCAGTGACGATCTCGCCAATGCCCAGCGCGGTGGCGGCGATGCAGCCGAGCAGAAGGTCGCCCGCGATCTCGCGCGCGAGGGCAAGCTCGTCCGTGCCTTCGATACCGGCTTCCTCGTGCGCGCCGATGCGACCAACCCGCAGAGCGTCGGCATCTGGGGCGCGCTCAAGGGCTCGATGATGACAATGTTCGTCACGTTGATCCTCGCCTTCCCGGTCGGCGTGCTCTCCGCGCTCTATCTTGAGGAATACGCAACGCGGAACCGCTGGACCGACCTGATCGAAATCTCGATCAACAATCTCGCGGCGGTACCCTCGATCATCTTCGGCCTGCTGGGCCTCGCGGTCTTCCTCGCCGCCTTCCCCAACTACCGCTCGGCCCCGCTGATCGGGGGCATGACGCTGGCGCTGATGACCATGCCCGTCATCGTGATCTCGGGCCGGAACGCGATCAAGGCCGTGCCGCCCTCGATCCGCGATGCCGCGCTGGCGATGGGGGCAAGTCCGGTTCAGGTCGTATTCCACCATGTCCTGCCGCTGGCACTCCCCGGTATCCTCACCGGCACGATCATCGGCATGGCCCGCGCGCTGGGCGAAACCGCGCCGCTCCTCATGATCGGCATGCGCGCCTTCGTCGCCAGCCCGCCGAGCGACTTCACCTCGCCCGCCACTGTGCTGCCGGTGCAGATCTTCCTGTGGTCGGACGAGATCGACCGCGGTTTCATCGAACGCACCAGCGCGGCGATTGTCGTGCTGCTGATCTTCCTCCTCGTGATGAACGGCATCGCGATCTACTTGCGCAACCGCTTCGAGAAACGGTGGTAACATGAACACGTCCGTCCCAACCCCCGAAGCGGCAACCAAGCCCGCTGCACCCGTGTTCCCGGAACCGGTCGGTCCGTCGAAGATCAGCGCCCGTGGCGTCTCGGTCTACTATGGCCAAAAGCGCGCGATCGACGATGTCTCGATCGAGATCCCCAAAAGCTATGTCACCGCCTTCATCGGCCCTTCGGGCTGCGGCAAGTCGACGTTCCTGCGCAGCCTCAACCGCATGAACGACACGATCCCCAGCGCCCGCGTGGAAGGCGAGATCCTGCTCGACGGCATGGACATCTACCGCTCGGGCATGGACGTCGTGCAACTGCGCGCACGGGTCGGGATGGTGTTCCAGAAGCCCAACCCCTTCCCCAAGTCGATCTATGAGAATATCGCCTACGGCCCGCGCATCCACGGCATCACCGGCAGCAAGAGCGAGCTGGACGGCATCGTCGAGCAATCGCTCCAGCGCGCCGGCCTGTGGGATGAAGTGAAGGACCGCCTCAGCGACAGCGGTACCGCGCTTTCCGGCGGCCAGCAGCAGCGCCTTTGCATTGCTCGCGCCATCGCGGTCGATCCCGAGGTGATCCTGATGGACGAGCCCTGTTCCGCGCTAGACCCGATCGCCACCGCACGTATCGAGGAGCTGATCGACGAGCTGCGCGGCCGCTATGCCATTGTGATCGTTACCCACTCGATGCAGCAGGCCGCGCGCGTTTCGCAGCGGACCGCATTTTTCCATCTCGGCAAGATCGTCGAATACGGTACAACTTCCGATATATTCACGAATCCCCGTGAGGAAAAGACCAAGGACTACATCACTGGTCGTTACGGCTAGGGGGTGAGGAGCAATGATGGCCGAGCATACCGTCAAGGCGTTCGATGAGGACATCACCCGTCTGCGCGGCCTCGTCGCGGAAATGGGCGGTCTGGCCGAGCTGTCCGTGGCCGAGGCCATGGATGCGCTGGTCAACGGAAACCAGGACCTCGCCCTGGGCGTGATCGCGCGCGACAAGCGGATCGATCAGCTGGAAGGCGAAGTGGACCGCCTCTCGGTACGCGTGCTGGCCTTGCGCGCGCCGATGGCGGATGACCTGCGCGAAGTGATCGCGGCGCTCAAGATCGCCGGCGTGATCGAGCGCATCGGCGATTATGCCAAGAACATCGCCAAGCGCGTCGGGCACATCGAGGGCCGCAAGCGGTTTGAGCCGCTCACGCTGCTGCCGGTGATGAACGAGCTTGCCGGCGACATGGTGCACGATGTGCTCACCGCCTATGCCGCGCGCGATCCGGTGGCCGCGGCCGAAATCGTCAAGCGCGATGCCAAGGTCGATGCCTTCTACGAAAGCGTGTTCCGCAATTTCGTCTCGTATATGGTTGAAAATCCCGCCACCATCAGCTCGGTCGCGCAGCTGATGTTCGTCGCCCGAAACATCGAGCGCATCGGTGATCACGCTACCAATATCGCCGAAATGGTGCACTACGCCGCCACCGGCACTTACCTCCCGGAACGGGACGAAGTCATCCCGCCGGTCTGAGCAGTCGTACGCACGTCACGACTGCGTAACAAATCGCGTGTTTGCGCAAGGGGACCGCCGTGAACGGCGTTCGTGGATTGCATCCGGGGGTTATCGATGTCCGCGCCGAAGCTGCTTCTGGTTGAGGATGACACAGCGCTTGCCGAACTGGTCGAATACCGGTTCCGCGGCGAAGGCTACGACGTGCGCACCACCGACGATGGCGACGAGGCCCTGCTCCTCGCTGCCGAGGACACGCCGGATCTCGTCCTGCTCGACTGGATGATCGGCGGCACCAGCGGCATTGAAGTCTGCCGCCGCCTGCGCCGCAACAAGTCGACCGCCCATGTGCCTATCATCATCCTCACCGCCCGCAGCGATGAGGACGACCGTGTGCGCGGGCTCGAAACCGGCGCGGACGACTATGTTACCAAGCCGTTCTCCCCCCGCGAGCTGATCGCCCGCGTCGGTGCCGTGCTACGCCGCGTGCGCCCCGCGCTGGCGGGCGAGACGATCACCGTCGGCGATCTTGCGCTTGATCCCACTGCGCACCGCGTCACCCGCAGCGGGCAGGCGATCAAGATCGGGCCGACCGAGTTTCGCCTGCTGCGCCATTTCATGGAACACCCGGGCCGCGTCTTCTCGCGAGGGCAATTGCTCGATGCGGTCTGGGGCAGCGGCAGCGATATCGAACTGCGCACCGTCGACGTCCACATCCGCCGCCTGCGGCAGGCCATCGCCATCCCCGGCGCGCCCGATCCGGTGCGCACGGTGCGGTCTGCGGGTTACGCGCTCGAAGGCGTCTGATTAAGCCCTCTCCCCTTCAGGGGAGAGGGTTGGGAGAGGGGAACCTCAGATCCCCAGCAACGGCGCGATGTCGAGATCCTCGATCGTGATCCAGTGATTCACGTAGTTCGCGTAGTAGAGCCAGAACAGCACAGTCGAGAGCACCGAGGCGCGCACAATGATCCGGCGCGGGTTGAAGTTGGCGGGCGCACTCGGCGCCTGACCGGGCACCTTGGCGATGCCCATCTCATCCGCCGTGCGCACGCCGAAGGGCATCACGAGAAAGGCCGAAAGCACCCAGAAGAGCGTCCAGATCGCGAGGATGGAAGTCCACTTCATCGGCCTCAGCCTTCCCGCAGCATGACCTGGACGATCGGCTTCTTGCCCGACCAGCGCTGTGCCGCGCGCCGCACCGTCAGCCGCACCGTTTCGGAGATGGCCGCCCGGTCGCGCGCCTTCTCGCCCTTCAGCGTGCCCAGCGCCTTGGCGACATCGCTTTGCGCTTCGGCGACGAACTCGTCCATGTCCTCTTCAAGCGGCAGCCCGACCGCCGCGATCTCGATGGCCGACTTCAGCTTGCCGACCGGCGAGACCGCAAGCGCTGCGACCACCACGCCACTCTCGCCCAGCTTGCGCCGCTGCCCCATCGCGCCGCCGTCTGCGGGCGCAATGATGTCGCCATCGAGCACCAGCCGCCCGGCGCGCACTTCGCTCAGCTTGGCCGGACCATCGGGCGCCAGCCGCACCAGATCGCCATTCTTCTGGACGATCGTGCGCCTGATCCCGCTCGCTTTGCCCAGTCGCGCCTGCTCGGCCATGTGGCGCATCTCGCCATGCACCGGCACCAGTATCTCCGGCCGCAGCCAGCTGTAGAGCGCTTCCAGTTCCGGCCGCCCCGGATGTCCCGACACGTGGATCATGCCCTGCCTGTCGGTCAGGATCTCGACGCCCTTGGCCGCCAGCTGGTTCTGCACTCGCCCGATCGCCAGTTCGTTGCCCGGTATCTGGCGGCTCGAGAAGATCACCGCATCGCCCTTCTCGAGCCGGATGGGATGCGTATCCGAAGCAATCCGTGCCAGCGCCGCACGCGGCTCGCCCTGCCCGCCCGTCGCCAGCACGAGAACCTCGCCTCGCGGCAAGTCCATCGCGTCTTCCATTCGGACCACGTCGGGAAAGTCCTTGAGGTAGCCGCTGGCCTGCGAGACGCCGATGATCCGGTCAAGCGAGCGCCCCGCCACGCAAAGCTGCCGTCCGGTCGCCTCGGCCACTTCCGCCAGCGTCTGCAGCCGCGCCACGTTCGAGGCAAAAGTGGTGACAACGACGCGCTTGCCCTTGAGCCCCTTCACCATGTCCATCAGCCCGTCGCGCACCGCGCCTTCGGAGCCGGAGGGCTTGGGATTGAACACGTTGGTCGAATCGCAGACCAGCGCCAGCACACCCTCGTCGCCCAGCGCGGTGAGGTCGCCCTCGGTCGCCGGTACGCCGATCAGCGGTTCATCATCCAGCTTCCAGTCGCCGGTATGGAAGACGCGGCCATGCGGCGTGTCGATCACCAGCGCGTTGCCCTCGGCAATCGAATGCGCCAGCGGAACATAGCGGATGTCGAAAGGCCCGAGGCTCAGCGAGGCCTCGTTCGGCACGACGTTCAGCTGCACATCCTTGGCGATCCCCGCCTCGGCCAGCTTCTCCGCCACCAACCGCGCGGTGAATGGCGTCGCGTAGAGCGGCACGCCGAGATCGAGCGCGAAATAGGGCACTGCGCCGATATGGTCCTCGTGCGCATGGGTCAGCACCACGCCGACAAGATCGTCCAGCCTCTCCTCGATGAACGAGAGATCGGCGAACACGAGGTCGACACCCGGGTAGTACGGGTCGGCAAAGGTCATGCCGAGGTCGACCATCAGCCACTTGCCGTCGCAGCCGTAGAGATTGACGTTCATGCCGATCTCGCCCGATCCGCCAAGCGCGAGAAACAGCAATTCCTTACCGGGTTTCACAATAATTCCAGTTCACTAGCGGCCGATCTGGCCAAAGGTTCGCAGCACGCCCGATGGTCAGCGTGCAGCCACGCGTTCCGCCAGAATGGCAATGCCGTCCAGCGTCAGGTCCGTATCGACATGGTCGAAGATCGCGGTGTGCTGATCAAACAGCACCGCCAGCCCGCCGGTGGCGACCACCTTGGCGGGTCTTCCGATCTCTTCGCGCAGACGCGATATCAGGCCTTCCATCATCGCCACATAGCCCCAGAACACGCCGATCTGCATCTGGTCTTCGGTGTTACGGCCGATGACGCTGCGATTGTTGCCCTGCGGCGGCGCGATGGCGATGCGCGGCAGCTTGGCCGCCGCCGTCACCAGCGCGTCGAGCGAGAGGTTGATGCCCGGCGCGATGATCCCGCCTTTGTAGGCCCCGCTCGCGTCCACCACGTCGAACGTGGTCGCCGTACCGAAGTCGACCACGATCAGGTCGCCTTCGTACTTGGCATGCGCCGCCACGGTGTTCACCGCGCGGTCCGCGCCCAGCGAGCGCGGCTGCTCGACATCGGCAACGAAGCCCCACTCCACCGGCGGCTGCCCGGCGATCAGCGGATCGATCCCGAAATACTTCTGCCCGAGCACCTGCAGATTGTGCAGCGCGCGCGGCACCACGGTCGAAATCAGGATCTGCCGCACGCGCTCGGGGTCGAACCCCTGCAGCTTCATCAGCTGGAGCAGCCACACCGCATATTCATCAGCCGTGCGCCGCGGATCGGTCGCGACGCGCCAGCGCGAGCGGATTTCCCGCCCGTCGAACAGCGCGAACACGACGTTGGTGTTCCCAACGTCAACCGCCAGAAGCATCGCCTATTCCTCCTGCGCCGATAAGCTCGACGTCTCCGGCGTGGATGGCACGGACCGCGCCGTCCGCCAAGCGCAGAAGGACCGCCCCATCGGGCTCAAGCCCGGCAAATCCGCCGATCAGATGCCCTTCCTCGCTCAGGTTCACCCCCAGCAGGGTGCCTTTGGGCAGCGAACGCACGAGCCAGGCCTCACGCAGCATCGGCCAGCCGCCCGCATGCCATGCCGTCAGGTCCTCGGCCCAGGTCTCGGCCAATGCGGAAGCGAAGGCATCGCGGCCCACGCTGTAGCCCAGACCCGCCAGCGACGCCGTCTTGCGCCCCGGCACATCCGGTGCTTCTGCCAGATTGACCCCGATGCCGACAACGACCGCATCGCGCTGCCGTTCAAGCAGGATGCCGCCCAGCTTGGCTTCGCCCACCAAGAGATCATTCGGCCACTTAAGCGCGAGACCGGAAAGTTCGGGCGCCACGGCCATCAGCGCCCGGTGCACGCTCAGGCCCGCTACCAGCGCCAGCGTCTGCGGCAAAGCCTCATGATCGCGCAGCGCAACCGCCGTCGATCCCATGAAGTTGCCGAATCCGCCGGTCCACACCCGCCCTGCGCGCCCGCGCCCGGCAGTCTGGCGGTCCGCGACCAGCCACTGCCCTTCCGCCGGCGCCTCGCCCTGCGACAGCCGCTCCAGCAGCGCCGAATTGGTCGAGGCGATCTGCGCCACAATCTTGATCAGAGGGTTTGGCCTGATCAAGGGGTCCGGCACCGGAGGCTCAGCCGATCACGCGACGTGGAACAGCGCGGCAGCCGCGTTGCCAGCTAGGACACCGAGCGGCTTCGTCACCAGCCAGCCCAGCGGCGAGATCACCACCGTCGATACGAACAGCAGCACGCGCTGCGCCATGTCGCTCTGGCCAGTCACCACATCGGCCGCCTCGTCGAAGAACATCACCTTGACGACCTTGAGGTAGTAGAACGCGCCGATCACCGAAGCCGCGATACCGATGGCCGCCAGCGTCAGCAGCCCCGCCTGCACGGCGGCCTGGAACACCACGAACTTGCCCCAGAACCCGAACAGCGGCGGAATGCCGGCAAGGCTGAACA